>NODE-327-length-17211-cov-3.90126_pt1 | contig 17211 bp, 14 predicted proteins | sample MGYA00139097_ERZ477577 | MGnify/ENA metagenome assembly ERZ477577
CCACCATCACGGTTTGGAAAATACCGGTAAGATCTCGCCTTTGGCTAGACAATATTTCTCAACTAAGTCTGGGCTTAGGGTTTTGGAATAATCCACTTCGTCAACTTTGAATCCTGCCTTACGTAGTCGATTGAAATAATCTTTGCCATAAATTCTGACATGATCATATTGTCCAAAATGTTTGGCTTTATCTTCAGGAGTTATGATGTTGGAATCCTCATAGGTTTTTTCTCTAGCGAGTTCCTGAGGTACCTGAAAAACACCCATACCGCCTGGTTTCATTACCCTGAATAATTCCTTCATCGCTTTGTTGTCGTCTTCTATATGTTCCAGAACATGGTTGCAAAACACAATGTCGAATTCATTATCAGAGAACGGAAGGTTGAGTATATCTGCCTTAACATCTACAATAGGAGAATAAAGATCTGCCGTGGTGTAGTCAAGGTGTTTCATCTTTTTAAAGATGGACAAGAAACACTGTTCAGGAGCCATGTGCAATACTTTTAACGGCTTGTGAAAAAAAGCTGTTTCATTTTTAAGGTATAGCCAAAGGAGGCGATGACGTTCTAATGAAAGTGTACTTGGGGACAATACGTTGGGCCTTTGCTGACCGTAGCCATAAGGTAAAAAACGTTTAAAACTTTTTCCATCAATAGGATCGGTATAGGTATCTCCTTTTAACCAGAAAGCAAGAAAGGGTCTGGCGAGATAACTCATTTTTATCAAATAGGGGCGGGGGATTGTATTCAGCACAAATTTGAAGATCTTCATGGAATACTTAATTAGTTGGCTCTGAATTCGTCTTCTTCGTTAGTCACGATACCCAAAGCCTCATTGATATATTTAAAAGTAGAAAGCAATTCAGGTTTTCCATTTAATATAGCAACATCATGCTCAAAATGGGCACTAGGCTTATCATCAGCAGTTTTTATAGTCCATCCATCGCTGAATTGTTTGATCTTGTGGGTACCCAAATTGATCATGGGCTCAATGGCAACGACCATACCTTCTGCAAATTTCTTTCCTTTTCCTCGTCTGCCATAGTTTGGCATTTCGGGATCTTCATGCATCTCTCTTCCCAGACCATGTCCAACAAGTTCTCTCACAACTCCATAACCATGATCTTCAGTAAATTTCTGTATGGCATAGCCTACATCACCAACTCGGTTACCAGCTCTAAATTCCCTTATCCCTATATAAAGGCTCTCTTTAGTAATATCCAGAAGTTTTTTTGTTTCTTTATCAATGTCACCAACTGCAAAAGTATAGGCATGATCACCATAAAAACCATTTTTCAAGGCACCGCAATCAACTGAAATAATATCTCCTTCTTTTAAGGGTTGACTATTTGGAATGCCATGAACCACCTGTTCATTCGGGCTCATACACAACGTGTTGGGAAAGTCATACAATCCTAAAAAACCAGGTACTGCGCCATGATCTCTAATAAACTCTTCAGCGATTTTATCCAGTTCCAAAGTGCTTATACCCGGTTTGATCGCTTTCGCAATTTCACCTAGTGTCTTTGAAACGATAAGAGCACTTTCTCTCATCAATTCGATCTCCTCACGGGATTTAATTTGTATCATGACTTCTGTTTAATGAGGCAAAGATACTGTAAAAAGATATTGATCCAAAGGGAATCATTTCTTCTATTTTTCAGTTTTTGAGTGAGACAAAAGGTGTTTAATCTTTTTTACAACTACCTCAGGATGAATAGTTTTCATACAATCTAAATAGCCCGGAACAATTTTGTTGCCGTAAACGGAAGTTGGCAAAAACGGATATTTCTCTATATCCGGAAGTAGACTGTTTTCTATAGGTTGTCGGAAAGGAACGAATCCAGTAAAAGGATGGGTATTCCCCCACATTGTTATCACTGGAACTCCGTATATAGCAGCCATATGACCGTTTCCAGAATCCATACTTAGCATGAGATCAAGGTTACTGATTAAATCCAATTCCTGTTGAAAAGTTAAAGTACCTGCAATATTGATACAATTATTTGAAACAGAAGCCATAGATTTTAATTGTTCCACCTCTTTTTTACCTCCTCCAAATAGGAATACTTTTACCTCTTCTTGCAGTAATAATTGAATCACCTCTTTCATTAAATTCAAGGGATACATTTTGGTCTCGTAGGTGGCAAAAGGAGCGATTCCTATCCATTTTGAATTTTTTTCACCAGTAAGTCTTTGAATGTCAATCGACATAGTTTGTTTGTCAAATAACTCTACTTCTGACAGGGCTATTGGGAGGTGTAATTTTTTGCAGACCTCGGCATGGCGATCGATCATTGATTTCATAGGAGAAAGAACCTTTGGCTCTAAGGCAGTTAACTTTTTTCTTTCTTTTCTGTCCTTATTTAAGGAAACGACAGGAACCTTATTCAGTTTAAAAAAAGTGGCGATCACTTTTGATCTCAATACATTATGCAAGTCCGCAAAGGCGTCAATTCCTAAAATAGAAAGGTCCTTATACAGTTTATATAATCCTTGCAAACCGGTTTGGGAATCCTCAACATCTGCAGCATAAAAATGTATATTGGGTATAGAAGTAAAAAAAGATTTAAAAAGAGGTCTAGATACTATGGTGATTTTTAATTTGGGATATTGTTGTCGTAGTGCCAAAACAACAGGAACGGTCATTGCCACGTCACCAATGGCAGATAAGCGCATGATCAATAAATGTTTAGGATGCTTTAATTCATTTTCGAGCACGAAGTACAGGATTTAAATTATCATCATTGTACATTTTCATCTGTTTATACACCTTCATGTATTTATCACCCTCATTAAAATCCTCTAATAATTCATCGATGGCGGTACAGAGGTCTGTTTGCTGTTCTAATAAAACCAATAGTTTTTTAGCGCATGCCTCTCTATGAGAATCAGAAGCATCTGTTCTCTCGGCTTCTTCTTTCATATGATAAATTTTAAGCGCCAAGATTGATAAACGATCATAGGCCCAGGCCGGACTTTCTGTATTGATCTTGGCATCTGATTTAACAGAAACACTTTTGAAAAGATCAAGAAAATAGCTATCAATGAATTCAACCATGTCTGTTCTGACTTGATTTGACTGATCAATTCGTCTTTTAATTTTTAAAGCCTCTAGGGCGTCTATTTCAGGATCTCTTATGATATCTTCCAAATGCCATTGCACAGTATCAACCCAGTTTTTATGATAAAAAAGATGCCTGATATCTTCCTTTTCAAATGGATTACTGATAAGCGTATCTACATGATCATCTACGTGATAATCATTGATACTTTTTTCAAAAATCGTAAATGCTTCCTTTGATTTCATAATAAAAATGATATAAAACAGCTAATCGAATCTCCTGAAGTTTTTCTTCACAGTAAAGAGAGTGTCTCGCCTAATTGAAAGGAATAAAGACCTTTTAATAAGGCCTGTAAAGGTAAGTTAAAAAACTAAAATAGATAAAAAAACAGGCATAAAACACAAGCTAAAAATGATTTCTTAGGCCAATGTCATCAAAGATAATTTTAGCTTTTGAAAAATCCAAAAAGGCCTTTTTTGGATTTGTGCTCTTTAGGCTTTTCTGTTTTTAAAAGTTGTTGATAGATTTCTCCCCATCCAAGAAGGCCCCCAACATTTCTGTCGTCAATAAATACATCTGCATTTACTTTTCGACTGATGCTACCGTCAAATTTTTCCTCAGGGTAACTTTTATTAACTGCATAAAACTCAAGGCCATTTTTTTGGCAAAAGTCAACAGCTTCCTGCAGTCTTTCTCCATATCGATAGGTCCACAAAATCAATCGGTGACCTTTTTGTTGTAGTTCCAACAAAGTATCAAATGCGAAAATCTTTGCCGGTCCAATTTTTGGATAGGCATCTTCGACTATAGTCCCGTCAAAATCAACGGCAATAAGTAAAGAATTTTTAGGTAAAATTTTCATCTCTCAAATTTTGTCAAAGCTAGTCATTATAAGCTCCTAAATCAAATAAAAGCCTTTCTTATACATGACATGTACATTATTAATAACGCTTCTTTTCAGCTTTTCGTGCTTTTAAAATTCCAAGTCTTGCTCAGTTTTTTATTCCAATAATGACGCCCGAGTCATGGCATCAGGTTGATCAATATTTAAAAGATCAAGAATTGTTGGTGCAATATCACCCAGCACTCCGTTTTTAATTTTATTTTCTTTATTCTTTTCAACAAGAATAAGAGGAACCGGATAAGTCGTATGCGCAGTATTGGGTGTTCCATCTTCATTGATCATTTTTTCGCTATTTCCATGATCAGCAATAATGATACTTGAATAATTGTTTTCCAAGGCTGTGGTCACCACAGTTTCCAGACATCCATCTACTGCCTCAGCAGCTTTCATGGCAGCCTCCATCACACCAGTATGCCCAACCATATCTGTATTCGCAAAATTCAGACAAATGAAGTCAGCCTCCTGTGATTTAAGTTCAGGAACAATAGCATCTCTGATATCATGAGCACTCATTTCAGGCTTCAGGTCATAGGTGGCAACTTTTGGTGAAGGGCAAAGCAATCTTTTTTCTCCTTCAAACTCTTTTTCCTGTCCTCCTGAAAAGAAAAAGGTAACATGAGGATACTTTTCTGTTTCAGCTATTCTGATCTGCTTTTTATGGTTTTTTTCCAATATCTCACCTAATGTTTCAGAAAGATTATCCTTTGGATAGACTACTGAAACCTTTTTATAGGAATCATCATAATTAGTCAGGGTCACATAGTACAATGGTAATTTGTGCATACCAAACTCCTGCATATTTTCCTGGCTAAGTACTCTGGTTAATTGTCTTCCTCTGTCAGTTCTGAAATTAAAGAAAATGATCACATCATCTTCTTCGATTTTGGCAATGGGTTGTTGTTGTTTATCAACCATGACAATGGGTTTTATGAACTCATCAGTTACACCATCATCATAACTTTTTTGCATACTTTCAGCCGCATTATCAGATTTTTCACCTATGCCATTGACCATAACATCGTAAGAAAGTTTGACTCTTTCCCATCGTTGGTCCCTGTCCATGGCATAATACCTTCCACAGATAGTTGCAAGTTTACCCGTTGATTGATCCATATGGGCTTCAATTTCTTTTACAAATCCGAGACCTGATTTTGGATCAACATCCCTACCATCGGTAAAGGCATGTACGTAAACATCATCCAATCCATAATTATTCGCTGCGTCTAACAGACCCTTAAGATGATCAATATGAGAGTGTACACCTCCGTTAGAAAGCAGTCCTAAAAAGTGTACTTTTTTATGTTCTTTTTTTGCATAGTTAAAGGCATCAGTGATCACTTTTTCCTTGGCGATAGAACCATCGGCAACGGCATTGTTGATCTTAACAAAATCCTGGTATACAATTCGACCTGCCCCTAAATTCATGTGGCCTACCTCAGAATTACCCATTTGTCCTTCGGGCAAACCGACGTTTAAACCGTCTGTCCTTAAACTGGCATTTGGATAATTGGAGATCAGAGAATCAAAAAATGGCGTTTTGGCTTTATAGATAGCTGATACGTCAGGGTTTTGTGTTTCACCCCATCCGTCTAAAATGATCAAAATAACTTTTTTATCCATGGCTGTTTTTGTATTCAAAAATTGAAATGCAAAGATAAGGAACAATTCAATTTTGAACCCTATTTTCTTTGAAAATTACTACAATTCCAGCGGAAAAATGGACATTTTGACCCAAAAGCATAGTTGCTTTTTAAGGGTCGTATTTGCACTGAGATTTTAGCGTCTAGTTGGGGATTAATCTAACAATGCCTAATTGTTCGACTGAAACATAGATATAGCCATCAGGAGCTACTTTTACCGTTCTTACACGGCCCATTCCTTCCATTAACTTCTCTTCTTTAACCACCTTTCCATTCTCGACAGATACCAAATTCAAATATTGAAATTTTAATGAGCCGACCAAAAGGTTTCCCTTCCAGGCAGGATAGCGATCACTGTTGATAAAATCCATACCACTTGGAGCGATAGAAGGTACCCAATAGTGCAATGGCTGTTCCATTCCCGGAAGATCTGTATCATCGGTGATGGTTGAATCATCGTAATTTATACCATAAGTGATCAATGGCCAACCATAATTTTTACCGGGTTTGATGATATTGATCTCATCTCCTCCCTGTGGCCCATGCTCATGTACCCAGATTTCACCTGTACCAGGATTCATAGCCATCCCTTGAGGATTGCGATGCCCATAAGAGAAGACAGCTGCTTTTGCTCCTGGTGTTGAAACAAAAGGATTATCACTAGGAATGCTTCCATCATCATTGAGTCTGTAGATTTTTCCACCGTCACGTTTGATATCTTGAGGATTGACATCTCTGTTCCCCCTGTCACCAACAGAAAAGAAAAGATAGCCATCCTTATCAAATTCAATTCTTGAACCGAAATGATGTCCTTTTTTTGTGTTAGGAGTGGCTTTATATATTACTTCTTTGTCGATAAGTTCATTTTCCTTGAGACGCGCTCTCATGATGACTGTATTGGCCCCTTCATCATCATTTTCAGTATTGCCTGAAAATGAAAAATAGATCCAGCCATTATTGGAATAATCAGGGTGTAATTTAAGATCCAATAAGCCTCCTTGATTGTCATAAACAACTTCAGGGACGCCTTTTATTTGCGTTGTTTCACCATCTTTAAAGAGGAGCATTTTACCCTCTTGTTCACCAATAAGCATAGATCCGTCTGGAAGAAATTCCATCCCCCAAGCTATATCGAGCCCATCAACAACTGTTTCAGCTTTATAACTGAAATCATCAGCGCTTTTGAATTCAGTATTCTTTTGACATTGGCTTAGAAAAAATGACAAACAAATAATAACGAAGCTAATTTTTTTCATAATTCAGTAATTTAGTTCAAAGGTACAATTTTTCAGAATGTATATGCAACATTGATATTTGCATAATAATTTAAAGGATTACCAGGATAGTAGTATCTAGGGGCATTGTTTCCAAAACTACCTGCATTGATTTGCAGCATAGAAGCATATTTTTCATCGAACACATTGTTTATCCCTATTTGGGCATCTAGCAGAAGATGCTTGCCCAATCCTTTTTTAAAACCAGTTTTCAAATTAACCAATTGATAACTATCTGCGTAGACACTGTTATCATCCCTTAAGGGGATCACACCGATATATTGGTAATTGAGAAATGCATACAGCCCAAAAGAAGTATTCAAATTGAGTTGAGAATAAAAAGTTTTATCCGGAACACCTGTCAAGTCATTACCTGAATAGTCATCATCAAGATCTTGAAATTCCTTAAAATAATAATCATTCAAGCTAAAGGAATTGGAATGGCTTAGCTGCAATTGCTCCTTGTTGATCAAAAAATAATTCAATGTAATTTCAAGACCTTTATGTATCGTATTTCCTGCATTGACGCCAATGAACTGATCATCTCCAACTCTGCGGGCAACCAATAAGTTATCGATGTCCATCAAGTATAAGGATATTTCATAGTTAAAGATATTGCTGATGACTTTTCCACGGCTACCAATTTCATAATTCCAGCCTGTTTCAGGTTGAATGTTATTATTGATCAACCCATCGGGCAAGAGCGTTTCTTCAAGTTTGGGTGGAGAGAATCCATGACTGACAGAAGCAAAGACCATGCTGCTTTCATCCAACTGGTAGCTAAGACCAATTTTAGGTGACAGGATGGGGTCAAAACGATAATCTCCGGAAAAATTATCATTTCCCTGATTAAAATTATCGTCCAGGGAATAGGCCGTTTGATTCAAATTCAATCCAAAATCAATAAGAAACTTGGGCGATAAATGATACTTGGCTTCCATAAACAGATTGAAATAAGATCTGTTTTCCTTGAAATCACTTAACAATAAACCCTGTACGCTTCCTGTTCCCGGAGGGTAATCCTGATAGAGGTTTTCGTAGGTTTTTAATAGATTCAGGTCATTAAAAAAATCCAAACCCGCTGTCCATTGAAAATCTTTTTGCCATAAACTCGTATTTTGTATAAATCTCGTTCTCAATCCTATGGCATTTGTACCTTGTTCAAGGATATTAAAGGGTCTGGCCTCGTAAGAGTCCAATAAGCTTCCGAAAATACTACTGACTTGTTTTGATTTCTGATTGTATTCATGTTGCCAGGACAAGCCTAACAAAAATTTAGAATAATCCTCAAAACCCTTTGATTGGCCCCAGGTAAAGGCTGCTTTTGTGGGCTCATTTATATAATCATCTTCATTAAGAGAGCTTGGGATATAAGCTTTAAGGTCGATGAAATTAGCAAGTACGTTCAGGTTGTTCTTGTCATTGAGATAGTGATTAGAAGCCAATGTGATCGTTTGTCTGTTTAGTTCATTATTATCTCTGTAACCATCGCTATGGGTATTGGAATAGGTTAGTTTGGCTGAATTGGTTTTGTTAGCCAAATTTGTATTGATCCAGAATTTTTGCAAGCCATATGAACCAAAAGTATAGGCTGATTGTAAGGATTGTGTATTGAAAAGACCTTTATCAGCGATGAGTTGAATACTACCTCCCAATCCTGCTCCATAGAGACTGGATGAAGGCCCTTTAAGAATTTCCATTCTGGCAATTCCCTGCAACTCTATATCTTCAATACTGGTTTCTCCTGAGCCATTGGTTAGCGGAATATCTTCATAATAGGCTCTGATCTTGCTTGTTCCAAAAAGATTTCTGGAACCAATCCCTCTTATGGTGATCCTATTTGTATTAAGCGCACCATTATGCATATAGACACCTGGAACGCTATTTAAAATTGGCGCAATATTCACGCCGTCATTACTTTTGATCAGATTTTCTGAAATGACTGAGATGCTGGAAGAAATCTCTTTTAATTCACTTTGGAAATGACTTGATTTTATAACTACTTCTGTCAGATCCAAAGGTTTTTCACTCATTTCAACAAGAATGAATTTAGACCCCTGAATAGAAATTGTTTTGGAAATATAACCTTTCTTGTCAAATGTATAATTGCCTGTAGATTTCAGTAAGAAAAGACCATTGTAATCTGAAATGTCAACTTTTTTACCATTTTCGTCAGTTATCTCAACTTCTGGTATGGCTAGTTTATTCTCCAAACTAATGACTTTTCCCTGAGATGATTGGCCGTAAAGGGATGATGAGATTGAAAAAGAAAGTAAAATGATTATAAGACCATGTCTCATTTTGATTTTTATGGTTTTAAGTAGTGCTATTTAACAACGGCATTAAATTGTATACAAAACCATTGATAACAGCATAAACAACTTGGTCATTATTGCTGAGTAAAAAAGTTGCATCAGTCCCCAGATTGATCGGTGAGGCAGGTAAGGTGTTATTTTTTGGGATCATGATCTTTTTGATGTCAATAATGTTCATCGGCATAGGTGTGAATTTGATTTCTGTTGGTATGTCGTTGATGCTTACAGAAGTATAGCCCTGCGTCAGAAGTGATAAAAAATCAAGGCTCATAAATTCTTCAAAATCATTGAGTATCTTAGGATAGGTTTCTCCAACCTTGAAGGTGAATCCAGCCGCATCCAAAGTCTCATAACCATAATGGGTTGAAAGGTCGCCGATATCACTAATTCTACCCAGATAATAAAAGTCACTGTGGGTATTGTTTTCAATCTCATGTTGATTGATACCCACGTCAACTATGAAATCTAATCCCAAGTAGGAAAAAGAAAGGTTTTCAATTTTTAGGTCAAATAGTTTACGATCATTTTTGGGTATCGAAAGATATTTATCCAAGCCTGTAGTTTGGTAACTTTCAGTTCCAATAATTTCAATGGCAGACAATATCCCTACGTAGTTCAATTTACGGATGAATTGTTTTTCCGGATCATCAGAATACCCACCAGACTCAATAAGGATTGTACTGGTACCCCATTTTTGCATGTTGTCACCAAAGGCTCTTGGTTCGAATTCATCTGAATACCTTCCAACCTGACCTCGGGCATATCTTTGCAGTATTCCATTCATTTTGCCGATGACTCTCATGGCATTTCCTCTGGTTTGGTTGATATCTTTTTCAACATTAAACGCCGGGGCCAGAAACGAAATGGTAGCCGGTTTGGAAGTTTGCTTGGCGTTATAGTATTTGCTTTGATCGTGAAGATTAAATCCGAAATCGGCATCGAGACTATCTCTGGTCTTCTTAAGTAATTGCGACTCTGGTGATTGAAGTCGTAGTGCATCTCTGTTAATGTCAATCCCAATAGCATTGCGTCTTGTAAATAACGCTGCACCATCCGGATTCAACATGGGAATAAAATGAACTTTTACATTTTTTAAAATAGTTTTATCCGTTTTTAGATAATTGATCATATCAAATATTGAGGCCGTTGCCGTTGATTCATCACCATGCATTTGGGACCACAATAATATTTGTGTTTCTCCCTCTCCGACACTGATCATTGATATGTTACGGCCTTGAATGGATCTTCCCAGAACAGTTATTTCAAAATCTTTTTCCCCCTTAAGACTGTCAATCAATGGCTGTATGTCCTGATGCTTAAATCTACGGGTATCAAGAGATACTTCCCTGAAATCATCATATGCTTCGAACAATTGTTTGTCCAGAGATTGTTTTTGAGCAAATCCCATCAATGGGAGTAAAAGAAGCAAGAAATATTTGGTCATGATTTATGATTTGTCAGGAACAGGTTCCCAGTTTAAATTGCCGGTTGATTTTCTAATGGTATCTATAAAATCCTTTCCAGGATCGGTTTTTTCTGTCCTATAGCCTTTGTCAATTTCCAACCATAAGGGATGATCTTCAAAATGGGTATATTCAAAATGCCCGATGACATAGTCTATCTTTGGAAATTTTTCTTTCAGATATTTGATGAGTTTGATATTTGATTTTAATTGTTTTTCGGTCAAAGGCATATCGGTGGTTCCTCCGACATTTTCAATACCGATGGCACAATGATTCAAACCGATGACATGTCTTGCCATAGTAGTTTCAGGCAGCAGTCTGTATATTTTTCCATTTTGGTCAACAAGAAATTGGGCTGATACATTCAGCGCGCTGGCGTCGGTTATATCTGGGCGAGTATTAGGGAGTTTACTTGGCTTAAAGGCCTCAAAGGATTTTTCAAAATCAGGAATGGCCGTCCAGTGAACAACGATCATCCGAGGTTCAATGGAGGGCTCAGTTTTAATGATTCCATATCTTTTTTCCAGATAATCCAAACTGAGCTGTTTTCTTTCTTCGTCATAGGTAATGGGTTTGTCTATGATTTGTAAGGTATTACAAGAAGAAAGAAGAAGGATCGTTAAGCAAGTTAAAAGCCCTTGTTTTAGCATTGTATACAGGTAAAATATTTTGATTGGTGGCTAATTTAGTTAAATTTAATTGTTTGAGAAGTATTGAATCAAGGCAAAAAAATAATGATTAGGTCAATTATACATCCTAATTTTATTATTTCCTTCAATTCTTAAAAAACAGGGTGTATAATGTCAATAATTGATACATAATGGTGTGAAAATAATAACATGGCTTTGTAAAAAATAACAATGTGTGAAAATATTGAAGATTTTAAAATTGCATAACTTTACAAAAAGGCTAAAAATGAAACGAGAATACCTTTCAAATTCAGTATTGGAAAAACTTCCATACCACCTGAGAGATTTTATATTAAAGCAGCCATATGATGAATATACGGCTCAGAACCAAGCGGTGTGGCGCTATGTGATGAGAAAGAATATGGATTATTTGCGAAAGGTAGCTCACGAATCTTATATTCCCGGGCTGGCTAAGGCTGGGATTTCGGTCGAGGAGATTCCCAGAATGGAAGGGATGAACAGAATCCTAAAAGAAATAGGATGGGCAGCTGTTTCAGTTGACGGTTTTATTCCCCCTAATGCCTTTATGGAATTTCAGGCTTATAATACCTTGGTGATCGCAGCAGACATCCGAACAATCGATCATATAGAATATACTCCAGCACCAGACATCATCCATGAAGCCGCTGGACATGCTCCCATTATAGCCAATCCGGAATATGCAGAATACCTTCGTCGTTTTGGAGAGATCGGGTCAAAAGCCATTTCTTCCGCAAAGGATTTTGAACTGTTTGAAGCGATAAGACATTTATCTATCATTAAAGAGGACCCTGCAACCAAACCAAAAGAAATAGAGGAGGCAGAAGAACAAATCGCTTTAATATCAGCTCATATGGGCCCAGCCAGTGAAATGGCCGGAATCAGAAATATGCACTGGTGGACAGTTGAATACGGCCTGATAGGAACACTTAAGAACCCAAAAATTTATGGCGCCGGTCTTCTCTCTTCTATAGGTGAAAGCAAATGGTGCATGGGAGATAAGGTCAAGAAAATTCCCTATTCAATTGATGCAGCAAGGATTGAATTTGACATCACCAAGCCGCAACCACAATTATTTGTCACTCCTGATTTTGCACAATTAAGTTTTGTACTTGAGGAATATGCCAATTCGATGGCGCTCCGAAATGGGGGATTGACGGGAGTACAGAAATTGATTGAATCAAAAAACTTGGGAACCATTGAGTTGAGTACAGGGATTCAAATTTCTGGGAAATTTACAGAAGTCATTGAAGATGATCGATCAAGACCTGTCTATATAAAGACCCTTGGACCAACTGCACTTGCTTATAAAAACAAAGAATTGATTGGGCATGATAAAAACCATCACGCTGAAGGGTTTGGATCTCCTGTTGGGAAATTAAAAGGGATCAATCTGGCTATTGAAAATATGTCACCTACTGATCTGGAAGCATATGGTATTTACGAAGGAAGGAAGACCCGTTTATTGTTTGAAGGAGGCGTGTTGGTTGAAGGTGAGATTATTACCGGTAAACGAAACCTTCAAGGGAAGATCATTTTGATCTCTTTTAGAAACTGCACTGTTACTTATAAAGAGGAGGTTTTATTCAATCCCGAATGGGGCGTTTATGATATGGTAGTAGGAGAAAACATCATTTCGGCGTTTTCAGGGATTGCTGATCCTAATTCATTTGGCCAACAGTTCGAAATCCCTAAGGAAAAAACCCATAAAATAAGTTATTCATTAAAGGAAAAGGACCTGTTTGAACTATATGATCAGGTTCGACTGATGCGGAAGTCAAAGCATATTGATGACAAAACATTGCAAAAAATATTCGGGCAGCTTAAAAAAAACTACCCGAATGATTGGTTATTGGCTCTTGAAATATATGAATTAACTAGACCTGATCAAATGTTAGATTTCAGAACCGAGGTCAAATCATATCTTGAGCAATTCAATCTTGATGATTCAATAAAAAATCTCGTTCAAGACGGAATTCGATTGATTGATGACTCAGGTCATTGACCTATTATAACTGAGATACTCTTAAGGTATTTACCATTCCTTTGTCATGCACAGGCATTGAGGTCAAATTGATCACAAAATCACCTTTTTTGGCATAATTTCGTTCCAGTGTCATCCTGTTGAGATCTTCTACAGTTTCATCAGTACTCACCATTCTGTCATAAAACTGAGCTTTTACACCCCATAACAGATTCAATTGAGCAAGTATTCGTGGATTATCCGAAAAGGCAAGAATGTTAGACTTAGGTCTTCTAGCCGAAATTTGAAAAGCTGTATAACCACTATTAGTTAAAGTAGTGATCGCTGCAGCTTCGATCTCATCCGCTAATTTTGCAGCATTGCTACAAACAGCTTTGGAGATATAGCGATCATTAATGCAATTTACGCCTTGTACATATCCTTCAATCAATTCTGAATCCTCCACACTAACGATGATACTTCTCATCGCTTTGATCACCTCTACAGGAAATTCTCCCACTGAAGTTTCTCCCGACAGCATAACGGCATCAGCCCCATCCATGATAGAGTTGGCCACATCATTTACTTCTGCTCTTGTTGGAATTTGACTGGTAATCATAGATTCCATCATTTGAGTAGCAATGATTACCGGAATACGGGCTTCTTTAGCTTTTCTAACGAGCATTTTTTGGATGATAGGAACTTTTTGCATGGGAACTTCAACACCCAAATCTCCTCTGGCGACCATGATACCATCACAATATGAAGTCAAATGATTGATATTTTCTACTGCCTCAGGCTTTTCGATCTTAGCGATTATTGGAATTTTATAGCTTGATTTCTCTTTGATCAGATCACTTAATTTTACGAGATCCTCAGGAGTTCTAACAAAAGATAAGGCCATCCAATCCACTTCCTGCTCAATGGCAAATATGGCATCTTTGATGTCTTTTTTAGTTAAAGCAGGTAAGGAAATTTTAGTATTTGGAAGGTTGACTCCTTTTTTTGATTTCAGAGGCCCACCTCTCAACACTTTAACATTGACTTTCGTGTCTCTGTCGGTGTCGATGACTTCGAAAAGTAATTTACCATCATCAATAAGAATGCTTTCACCTTTTTGCACATCCTTTGGGAAGTTCTGATAGGTCATATAGGCCTTCTCTTTCGTACCCGCGCATTTGACTGTTGTAAATTGAAATTTGTCACCTTTATTTAAAACAACTCCGTCTTCCATAACGCCAACCCGAAGTTTAGGTCCTTGAAGATCGGCCAGAACGGCAACATTATAGTTGTTTTCTTTATTCAATTCACGGATATATCTGATTTTTTCCTTTACATCTTCGTAATCCGCATGTGAAAAATTGACTCTGAATACATTGACACCGGCATCCATCAATTCTTTAATCTTAGCTTTTGTAGCTACAGCTGGGCCCAGGGTGGCAACAATTTTCGTTTTTTTCCTTTTTTTCATTCTTAAAAAATTAAATTATCCCTTGATTTTAAGTCCATAGGGTCTATAGCGTATGATGCCATAATATTATTTATCTTATTGATGTTGAAAAGCGTTGTACTTAATTCAACATCATCTTTTAAACCAGTGATCTTTATAAAATAGTCCACTTTTTTCTTTTCGGGAATTAAGTAAGAAATTTTGGTTTCTTCAAGAAACAAATTGCTACCTCCCGCAGTTACGTTTTCAGTGAAAACATGCTTATTTGCGATTAAAGACCATGATGTAAATGCCGTTTCGTCCTCAAACTTATACAAAGGAAAACTACAATTCTTGAATTGAAAATCAAGATCGTCCTTAAAACGTCTCAGTTGGATATTTAAATGGTCGTTCAAGAAATAAGCCATTCTATAGTCAGCGAGAATAGAATGGATCCCGATCAGATCATAATCATGATCAAATTCAAAATCAATGCAATGAATTTTTGACACTATAGTTAGTTTGAAACAAACATTTTTGCAAAAATAGAGATAGTTTTGGTAAAACAACTCAAATTTTTACGAAATCGATTTAGATGGTCATATTAGGTATTCATCATCTCATCGATTAATGTTCTATTTGATCCTTTAATTTATAATAGGCTCTTTTTGAGGCAATTTCTTCAGCCTTCTTCTTTGAAGTGGCACGACCCTTTGATACAAGATCTTGATCAACCAATAATTTTACGCTAAAATGTTTTAAGGTATCGTTACCAGTATCTTCATAGACATTGTACTTAATTCTCTTTTTATTTTTCTGACTCCATTCGATCAATACACTTTTATAGCTGGTTATTTTGCCTTCAAGTCTTTCAATATCTACATAGGGTTCTATAACAAACCTATAAATAAATTTTTCGGTAAAGGAATAGCCTCGATCTGAGTGAATTGCTCCAATTAAGGCCTCGAATAGATTTCCATGAATGTTGTCGCCAAAATTTGAATTTGGAATGGAACTTTCTACAAATTTGATAAGATTCAGATCTTTACCGAGCTCATTTAAGTGCTCACGACTCACTATTTTTGATCGCATTTGAGTCAAATAACCTTCGTCTCCGGAAGGGATCTTTTTAAAAAGGTAGTTCGCAATAACAGCCCCCAATATGGCATCTCCCAAAAATTCAAGACGTTCATAATTCTTAGGACTCCCACTTTTTTTTACTTTTTTAAGCGAGCTATGGGTAAATGCTTCTTTGTAAAAATCAACCTTTTTAGGCCGGTATCCCAAAACTTTCTTGATCGCCATAATAAATTCTTCATCCTTAGCAGTATGAGAATTTGTTATTTTGCGAATTAGATTCATTCGGTATTAATCTTCGTATTTTCTAAATAAGATACAGGCATTATGGCCACCAAAACCAAATGTATTACTCATGGCTACCTTAACGTCTCTTTTTTGAGCCGTATTAAAAGTCAGGTTTAATTTTGGATCAATTTGATCATCATCAGTAAAATGATTGATGGTTGGAGGAACAACTCCATACTTAATCGATAAGATAGAAGCGATGGCTTCTATGGCTCCGGCAGCTCCTAATAAGTGACCAGTCATCGATTTAGTAGAATTTATATTCAGTTTATAGGCACTTTCGCCAAAAACAGCTTGAATGGCTTTCAATTCAGCCACATCACCTAAGGGAGTAGAAGTTCCATGCATATTTACAATATCAACTTCTTCAGGGCCTATTTCAGCATTTTTCAAACAGTTGACCATTACATTTTTAGCTCCTCGTCCTTCAGGATGTGGTGCCGTAATGTGATGAGCATCTGCTGAAAGTCCACCGCCTATAACTTCGGCGTAAATTTTAGCACCTCTTGCTTTTGCGTGTTCAAGTTCTTCAAGAACTAAAGCTCCGGCTCCTTCACCTAGAACAAATCCATCTCGATCTTTATCAAATGGGCGAGAAGCTGTTTTAGGATCGTCATTCCTGGTCGATAGTGCATGCATGGCATTAAAACCACCCATACCTGAAATAGTAACTGCGGCTTCAGAACCTCCTGTTACGAAAACGTCTGCCTGACCCAAACGAATATAATTCAAAGAGTCAATGATTGAGTTGGCTGATGATGCACAGGCTGAAACTGTAGTAAAGTTAGGTCCTTGTAAATTGTGTTTGATCGAGATCTGCCCTGGGGCTATATCTGCGATCATTTTTGGAATAAAAAATGGATTAAAGCGCGGTGTTCCATCACCGCTTGCGTAATTAAGAACTTCGTTCTGAAAGGTTTCAAGTCCTCCGATTCCTGCTCCCCAGATCACCCCAATTCGGGAAGTATCCTCTTTTTCCAGATCAAGACCAGAATCAGCAATAGCTTCATCTGCTACTACCATTGCGTATTGGGTAAACCTATCCATTTTACGCGCTTCTTTTCTATCAAAAAAATCGGTAACATTAAAGTTTTTAAGCTCGCAGGCAAACTGGGTCTTAAAATTA
>NODE-328-length-17195-cov-16.6864_pt1 | contig 17195 bp, 15 predicted proteins | sample MGYA00139097_ERZ477577 | MGnify/ENA metagenome assembly ERZ477577
ACAATATTGGTTATGGCAGTCTTGGGCGATCTGAGGCTGAGATCGCAGAAGCGGCCGAGGCGGCCCATGCTTTGCAATTCATTCAAGGGTTGCCAGCCGGTTTCGAAACCATCATTGGCGAGGGTGGAGCCAGGCTCTCAGGTGGTGAGTGCCAAAGGATTTCAATTGCCAGAGCATTACTAAAAAATGCTCCGATCTTAATCCTTGACGAAGCGACATCAGCGCTCGACACCGAGTCGGAACGCGAAGTACAAAGTGCTCTTGAAAATCTGATGAAAAATCGAACCACCTTTGTCATAGCGCACCGGCTCTCTACGATCAAAAATGCCGATAGGATTATAGTTATAAACAACGGAAAAATCGTCGAGGATGGCACCCACGAGGAACTCCTCGCCCAGCATGGTGAGTATGACCGCCTATACTCCATGCAGTAATCCAGAAATTATTAAGAATAAGAGGATTATACTCTAGTACTGATTCACCAACGGGGTGTTAGCTTTGGGCCAGTGGTGAAGGTTCGGTGAGGAGACAATATCGTAAAGCTAATTTTGTCTCCGGTGAGCCTCTTGAAATGGTGGAAAAAGATATCGTAATGAAGCAGAATTCAGATATATCCAGCAGGGTACAAGGTAATCAAATCGAATACCCCCAGGTGTGACGTAAGTACTTGATATTGCATTTTCATAATTGCAAAAAAAAAGACTTGCGGAATCATAAGTCATTCTCTAGTGTAAAATGTCCATTTAGTCCGGATTGGTCTGTCCAGTGCAGTTTCTGTAGATTCCGTTCTAATCACCAGCATCAATTCTTCGGGCAGCCGTTGGATTGCAACCAGTAATTTGAGAGAGAAGAGGAGTATGCTATGAAACGATTGATGACAATACTCATTACGACAGTTTTCGTTTTCAGCCTGCAGAGTGCGGCCGCTGAACCGGTAAAGATCGGGATGATTACCACCCTGTCGACAAAAGCAGCCTATCTTGGAGAAGATATCAGGGACGGCTTTCAACTGGCAGTAGATCAGGAGGGCGGTAAGCTCGGCGGTGTGGAAGTCGAACTGATGGTTGAGGATGACGGTAGAAAACCGGAAAAGGCCAAACAGATTGCCGAGCGCTACATGAAGAAAGATGGAGTCAAGATTATGACCGGCATCGTCTTCTCCAATGTGGCCATCGCAGTAGTTCCCAAAGTGGTTCGGGATGGAGTTGTTTACCTCAGCGCCAACGCTGGTCCCTCAATGCTGGCCGGAAAAGGCTGCAATGAAAACTATTTCAGTGTTTCCTACCAGAACGACAACATTGATGAAGTTGTCGGTCAGTTTGTCAACGACTCGGAGCACCAGAGTGTCTACCTGATCGCACCCAACTACCCGGCTGGAAAAGATCATCTGGCTGGTTTCAAGCGCTATTTCAAAAAAGAGATCAGTGCTGAGGTCTACACCAAACTTGGCCAGTCCGATTATGCTGCTGAAATAGCCGCCATACGTGCCGCCAAGCCCGATGCAGTTTTCTTCTTTCTACCCGGCGGTATGGGGGTCAGTTTCATAAAGCAGTACGCCCAGGCAGGGCTTTCCGAAGAGATTCCCCTTTATGGCCCCGCCTTCTCTTTTGATGAGCGATTGCTCAAAGCGGTTGGCCCGGTCGCCCTGGGAGTGAAAAATGGCAGTCAGTGGACTCATGATCTTGACAATGAAGCAAACAAACAGTTCGTCGCGGCTTACCAAGAAAAATATGGCCGGACTCCGACCCTCTATGCAAGTCAGGGGTATGATACGGCCCGTCTGATCGGCAGCGCACTCAAAGCGGTTAGTGGAAAAGTGGATGATCTGGACGCTTTCAAGAAAGCATTGAAAGACGCTAATTTTGACTCTGTACGAGGAAGTTTTTCTTTTGGCGCCAACCAGCACCCCATTCAAGATCTCTACATTCGTGAGGTCATTAAAACCGATGACGGGCAGTACACCAACCGTACTATTAAAAAAGTGTTCGAAAATCACGTCGATGCCTATGCATCCGAGTGCAAGATGTAGGCCTGGAGGCGGGGCTGGATTGACCTGATCCAGCCCCGCTCTGAACGTAGTCTATGATTTTATTTATCGAACAGCTTCTCAACGGGCTGCAACTTGGTATTACCCTGTTTCTTATGTCTGCCGGTTTGACGCTGGTATTCGGCATCATGCAGGTGATCAATCTGGCCCATGGTTCCTTCTATATGATCGGGGCCTATGTGGGAGCAACTGTTACGGTATTCACCGGCTCCTTCGTTCTCGGGGTCATGGCTGCCCTGGCTGCTGCCGGTATAACGGGCATGGCCGTTGAAATCCTGGTGCTGAGGCAACTATATGACAGGGATCATCTGGATCAGGTATTGGCAACGTTTGGCCTGATTTTTTTCTTCAATGAGATGACTCGGATCATCTGGGGGAAACAACCGCTGTTCATGGACATGCCGGTTTGGCTCAAAGGCAGTATTGAGTTGTTGCCCGGGCTCGTCTATCCCATATATCGGTTGGCTGTGATCGTAGTTGGAATGTCGGTTGCTCTGCTGCTCTGGTATCTGTTTTCCAGAACCCGGCTTGGCATGCAAATCCGGGCTGGTGCCTCTAATCGCGATATGATTGGCGCCCTGGGCGTCAATATAAAACTGCTTTATACGCTCGTATTCGGGCTCGGCACGCTGCTTGCGGGCCTGGCAGGGGTTATGGCCGGACCGATTTTTGCCGTGGAGTCTGGAATGGGAGAATCGATTCTGATCCTCACCTTTGTGGTTATCGTCATCGGCGGGATAGGTTCAGTGCGTGGCGCAGTAGTCGGAGCCTTGATGGTGGGTCTGGTCGATACCCTCGGGCGTGCCTTTCTACCCTCTTTATTCAGGACTTTTCTCTCCTCATCTTACGCTGACAGCGTTGGTGCCTCGCTGGCTTCGATGTCGATTTATATTCTGATGGCCGCCGTGCTCATTTGGAAGCCGCGCGGACTGTTCCCCTCCTACAATTGATCTTCAGATGACCAGCGCTATCCCCAAAACGGTAATTATCATAGCCGGAGCCCTGTTTTTCTGTTCTCTGCCATGGGCGGCAGACTATTTTGGGGAACAATATCTGATATCGTTATTTACCCGGATTCTGATTTACTCACTGGCTGCTGTCAGTCTTGATTTGCTGATCGGTTACGGCGGGCTCATCAGTCTTGGCCACGCCGCCTTTGTCGGCATCGGGGCCTATGTAACTGCTATTTTTTTTCATCACAGTTTTGTTGCTGAACCGATAGCGGGAATCGTTGCCGGCAGTGACAATGCGCTTCTGGTCTGGCCACTGGCGATTATCATTTCAGCCGCTTTTGCGCTGATCATCGGCAGCCTCAGCCTGCGAACCAGTGGCATGCATTTTATCATGATCACGCTGGCCTTCGCCCAGATGCTCTACTATTTTGCTGTCGGCTTGGAAAAATACGGTGGTGACGACGGCTTATCCTTGTATTCTAGAAATCAGCTGGTCGGAATGGATTTGAACAATGATGTTCATTTCTATTTTGTCTGCTTGTTTTTTCTTACTCTATTTCTGTTTATCTCTCACCGCCTGGTCAAGTCCCGTTTTGGCCTGGTGCTTCGAGGTGCCGCGAGCAGCAGCAGAAGAATCAAAGCTTTAGGAATCCCTGAACGGCGTTACAAACTTGTCTGTTTCGTCATTGGCGGTGCCGGAGCGGGCTTGGCCGGGGCCTTGCTTGCCAACCAGACGGAATATGTAAGTCCCGGTCTGCTGCACTGGACCTTGTCCGGAGAATTAATGGTTATGGTTCTGCTTGGCGGCCTCGGATCACTTTTTGGTCCTGTGCTTGGGGCAACAGCCTACCTGCTGCTTGAGGAGACCCTGGCCATGTATACTGAACATTGGATGGTTTACTTTGGACCGATATTGATCATGGTCGTTCTTTTTGCCAAACGAGGACTCTTCGGATTTTTGACTCAAAAGGAGTAAGGGGTGGCAGACTACATCCTGCAAGTAAAAGGTCTTTGTAAATCTTTTGGTGCGGTGCAAGCCAGCCAAGATCTGAGCTTCAGTATCCAAAGAGGACATATACATGCCCTGATCGGTCCCAATGGAGCCGGAAAGACGACGGTGTTGAATCTGCTCAGTGGTGAGTTGCAGCCTGACTCAGGGTCGATTCTTCTCAATTCAGAAGAGATAAATAAACTGCCTGTCCATAAAAGGGTCAAAGCAGGACTGGGAAGGTCTTTTCAAATCACCTCCATTTTTAATGACCTGAGCGTTGCCGAGAATATGGCCCTGGCGATACTCGCAGGAAGAGGTCATAATTTCCGTTTCTGGAAAAATGCGATGGCGGTGGACATTGTCCAGCACACCCTGACGGAGGCCCTGGCCAGGGTGGATCTGTCCGGCAGAGCAGAGCAGCAGGCTGGGCGATTGTCCCATGGAGAAAAGCGACAATTGGAGGTGGGAATGGCATTGGTAGGTGGCCCGCAGCTCCTGATGCTTGATGAGCCCATGGCCGGTCAGGGGGCAGGAGGAACCGTGGAACTGCAGAAGTTGATATCTGGTCTCAAGGGAACCACGACGATACTTCTGGTTGAGCATGATATGGATGTGGTTTTTTCTCTGGCCGATCAGATCAGCGTTATCGTTTATGGTCATTGTATTGCCAGCGGCAGTCCCGAGGAAATCCGTCGCAATTCTGAGGTTCAAAACGCCTACCTGGGTGAACATTGATGCTGCTGGTCAGGGACATAACCGCTTTTTACGGGTCCAGCCAGGCCCTGTTTGGGGTGTCTTTGGAGGTGCGCCGGGATGAAGTGGTAACATTGCTGGGCAGAAACGGCATGGGCAAAACCACCACCGTCAAAGCAATCATGGGGTTGGTCGAGACCGGTGGCGGAAAAATAGAGTTTGATGCTAAGAAAATAAATGGGCGACCAAGCTATGAAACGGCCAGGGCCGGAATTGGGTTGGTTCCCGAGGGCAGGCAGATTTTCCCGAATCTGACCGTGAAAGAAAATATCCTCGCCACCGCAGCCAATTACCGGAACCAGGCAGAACCTTATTCGATCGACGATATCATGGTGATTTTCCCTCGACTCAAGGAACGGTTGAATCATTTCGGCAATCAACTGTCAGGTGGCGAACAGCAGATGCTGGCGATAGGACGGGCTTTAATGATCAATCCAAAGCTGCTCATTCTCGACGAGGCTACCGAAGGGCTCGCTCCTCTGGTCAGAGAGGAAATCTGGAGGGGACTTGCAATTCTCAAAGAAAAAGGATTGGCAATCCTGGTGATCGATAAACACCTTGATTCGCTATTTGCCATCGCCGACAATCATTATATCATGGAGAAGGGAAGGATCGTCTGGGAGGGCAGGACCTCCTCATTGCGAGATGATGCCGAAATTAAATCTCGCTACCTCGGTGTTTAGAGGACAGCGCATGATATTACAGCCAGTCCAGGATTGCGTGGAATGACCGATCAGGCTAAAGCCTATATTTTTGCACTGATATCAGTTTTTCTCTGGTCCACCGTTGCTTCTGTTTTTAAAATCAGCCTGCGCTATCTTTCCCCGGTAGAGTTGCTCTTTTATGCAGCCTGCTTTTCCTGTTTTGTTCTGTTTCTCGTTCTTGCTCTCCAACAGAAACTCTATTTGCTTGTCGAGGCCGATGCAGTTGTCTGGAAGACCTCACTGCTGTTTGGACTGCTGTCGCCTTTTCTCTATTATCTGGTTCTACTCAAGGCTTACGACCTTCTTCCCGCTCAGCAGGCTCAACCTCTCAACTATACATGGGCAATTACCCTGTCGCTGCTCTCGGTCCCGCTCCTCGGACATCGTCTGAAGATAGCCGAGATTGGCGCGGTACTGGTGAGCTATCTCGGGGTTTTGGTTATTTCAACCCAGGGTGATGTATTGTCCCTGAAGTTTGAAAATCCCTTTGGTGTTGCCCTGGCCCTGGGCTCGACTTTAATCTGGGCATTTTATTGGATCCTCAACACCAAGGACCGGCGCGACCCGGTGCTGGGCCTATTCCTGAATTTCCTCTGCTCGCTTCCATTTATTGGGTTCTATCTACTTGTTACTGAAGGGTTCAGGGGCATCGACAGGGCAGGTGTGCTGGGAGCGGCATATATCGGCACCTTTGAGATGGGTATTGCCTTCATCTCCTGGTTGATGGCCATGAAGCTCACCAAGTCAACAGCTCGAATTGCCAACCTTATATTCATCTCTCCGTTTCTCTCGCTTTTTCTGATTCACTTTTTCGTCGGCGAGAAAATAATGATATCCTCGGTGGTGGGGCTTATCTTTATTGTCGCTGGTCTCATCATTCAAGGTGTGGCGGGCAGAACGGTACGGGGTGATGCCGGATGAGGTTCTCCGACCAGAGTCATTTTACCAGGATGTTTAAATCGATCAGAGGAATTTCCCCGGGAGCATTTGGCAATTTTGTTCAAGACGGTCATGATTGATTAGCGTTATTGTAAAGCAAAAACGGAGATCATATGAACGATTATGTACACGGGTACTCGAGCTCTGAAACTGAACGGCTCGATGATCAGGCCCAGGTGCTGCGCCGGCTGCTCCATCACGATGTGCGCTTCAGGGAAGGAGCCAAAGTTCTGGAAGCTGGCTGTGGAACAGGTGCCCAGACGGTGATCCTGGCTGGCAACAATCCTGCTGCGCACTTTGTTGCTGTCGATCTATCTGAAGCTTCTTTGAGAGAGGCTGCCGCTTCAGTCTCTGCCCATGGGTTCACCAATGTCTCCCTGGAACGCCAGGATATTTTTGAACTGCGCTACCCCGATAACTATTTTGACCATATCTTTTGCTGCTTTGTGCTGGAACATCTCCCCGATCCGAACCTGGCGCTTCAAGAGTTTAAACGCGTTCTAAAAGCGGGGGGATCGATAACGGTAATTGAAGGAGACCACGGATCCTTTTTCTGCCATCCTCCTTCTGAAGACATAAGTGCTGCCGTCGATTGTCTTGTCGAACTGCAGCGTCAGAAGGGCGGGGATGCGCTGATCGGCAGGAGATTGTTTCCCCTGCTGTCAGCCGCCGGTTTTGCATCGGTACAAGTCAGCCCCCGGACCATCTACGCTGATGATTCCCTGCCGGAGGTCGTCAACGGTTTTTCGAAGAGAACCTTTATCGCCATGGTAGCCGGAATCGAGGACGAAGCCATCGAACAACAATTGATCTCCACCCAGCGATGGCGACAGGCAATGGCTGATTTCAACCTGGCGGTTGGCAGCGAAGGAACGTTCTGCTACACTTTTTTTAAGGCTGTCGGGTCAAATAGTGGGTGACGGACGGCTACTTTCAAGGTTATCTGTGCTGAATTGATTTTGCGGCTTTGTAACCAACGAAGTAAAGAAACAGCAATGGAAGAATTATCTAAATCTCAGAAGGCTCGGACAGCGATTGCCAGTTTCAAGACGCTGGTGGACGCCCTTATACTCACCGGTTTTTATCAATCTTCCGGGACCACGGGCGTCAAGCTGGAAGACGCATTACGCCAGTTCAATCCAGAAATTTACGGCTCAATGGCCAACGACCGGATTGTTGAACTCAAGGGATTGGAATATGTCATTGATCGCTTACCCCGAGGCATTGAGTCGTCCACCAAAATAGTTCTGACCGCTCAGGAAGATCTTGAATCCACCTCTTTCGAAGAGATATTCCCACTCAAAAGAAGAAGACGGTCGTACCTCGTCTCCGACAAGGAAATGTGTTTTGTCGTCACCCGCGGAACCACCGAAATTTATGACATCATCGCCCATTTAACGTTTCTTAATATCGAGGCCCAAAAAATCAGCCGGCAGGTGAAGTCTGCCAATCAGGTTACCAGGGAATGGCAGCAACTCACCCTGACGGTACAAAGGGGCGAAGACCTTCGGGGAGAGGAACTCGACACTTCCTTGTGGAATCTCTCTAATATTCTAGGTCGCACCTATAAAGAAACCAAGGAGACTTACGAGTATCTGCAGCAGAACTGCCAAGAGGGATACAACAGCGGATTGTTCAGGATAGTCCATGCCCTGGGGCAGCGTCTGATCGATGAGCAGGATGGTGCTGTGGCCCCCCTTAACATTTCTTTTACCCCTTCGCTGCAAGGGGTACTGGGGCACCACCAATATGCTGCCGCCTGGGCGGAAGGGCTGGTCCACAGAATTGTTGAGCATGGACTTGAAAATCGTCCGATTCACATAACCAGCGCCAATCTTCATTCAATAAGAAACATTCTTTACGGGCGTGGGGCCGTCGAAAAAACTGGACAGGCTGTACCTGGCGATCTTTACGAAATGGTCCATTTGATTAGAGACCAGGATATCGATGTTGCAGGTTATGGTGCAGATTTTGGTTATATCGAACATGCCGACGACTCAGGTTCCAATATCGACGCCCAGATCATCGATTTGGCCGGACTTGACGTGAGTTGTGTTCATCCGTCGCTACAGTTCGACCTCGATCTCATAACCCAGGAAAAACCGGTTATCGTCGTAATCGACTATGCCTTTGGAACTCAGGCCTATGAAATTATGGATGAGCTGCTGAGTCCGACCACTGTTGACAACACCCAGGTGTCGTTAAAGATCGCCTCGGTTTCGATTATGGGCAAAGCTGGAATTCTGCCCGGCAGCAAAGGCGACATCATGCTAGCCACCGCCCATGTTATGGAGGGAACACCGCATAACTATATCGTCGACAACGATCTTTCAGTCAGCGATTTTGACGATCTGGTGAAAGTCTTCAGCGGTCCGATGCTGACCGTACTGGGTACATCGCTGCAAAACCGAGACGTACTCGAGCGGTTCCACAATTCTTCCTGGAAAGCCGTCGGATTGGAAATGGAGGGGGCCCATTATCAGAGGGCGATCAGTGCAGCGATCATCCAGGGCCACATTTCAAAAAACATGAAAGTCCGCTATGCCTATTATGCCTCGGACAATCCGCTAATCAGCGGCCAGACTCTTGCCTCCGGTCCAATGGGAGCGGAAGGGGTGGTTCCAACCTATCTGATTTCCAAAGTGATTCTTGAGAAAATACTGGCTGGAGATGAAAGCAGATAACCGCGCGCCCAGAAGCGAATCGATATTTTATGCTTCACCGCTTATCTTTTTTGCGGCCTGTGGACTGTTGGCGATCATCATAGCCGTTTTCGCGGTAAATAATTATCGGCGCGAAAAAAAGTTAAACGAACTCGTACTGAAACAGGAGGCGACAGCCATACTCAACTTGGTGGCCGCCGGTTCCCGCAGTGCCATGCGGAGAGGATTCATGCGTGGTGATCTCGATGCCGATAACTGGATAGAGTCAATTTCCCAGAGTATAGAAAACAGTTCCGAACATCCCGGTCTTCTTGCCCTCTATCTGGTAGACAGCAAAGGTGTAATCAGAACTCACTCTGATGCAGGCCAGGTCGGCAGACGAATCGACGACCAGACTGGTCAGCTGCTGGGTCGCCAAAAACAGGACAAGCAGCATAAAATAAGTGCTATCGTCAGCCGGCCCGGTGAGGAGGATCCGGTATTCCTTATGGCAATGAGTTTTCTTCCTGCTGGTCTCAATGAAGTAGGCTCGCAAATCAATCGTGGAAGAATGGGAAGGATGCGGTCTGAGCTTCCCATGCCTCCTGAGCACCTTGAGCGAATGCAAGCGTTAGCTAACACCTCCTTAGCACTGGTGGCCGAGCTCAGTCTTGAGACCTATCAACAAGCCGTTAAAAAGCAGATTCTTCAAATTGTCATACTCTCGGTAGTTCTGCTGCTGGTTGGAGGCGGTGGTCTTCTGTCACTTGTTCTCATCCAAACCTACAAAGGGTCGCAGAAACGTTTGAGGAGTATACGCACCTTTACCGATACACTGGTGTCCTCCCTGCCGATTGGACTTATCGCAACTTCGTCAGACGGCCGTATCAGAACCTGCAACCCCAGCGCAGTCCAGATGCTCAACCTAAAAACTCAATCATGTTTAGGAATGGCGCTCACCGAGGTTCTCGACCGAAAAATGGTCGAGCTGCTGGGGCGGCAAAAAAATGATGAACTCCAGCATTGGGAGATGGTTTCCGTTAATGACTCGGGAGTGGAGCAGAGCCTGCACCTCACCAAAGTGAATATCAAGGAAGAAGGGCAGACAACCGGAGGCCTCATGTTGTTGGTTCAGGACTTGAGTCAGATCCGGGAACTGGAGGAACAGCTCCAGAGGGCTGAGCGTGATGCGGTGGTTGGCCGGATGGCCGCCGGGGTGGCTCATGAACTTCGCAACCCTTTGAGTTCAGTAAAAGGATTGGCCCTGCTTCTCAAGTCTAAATTTGGGGAGGATCTTTCTTCTCAGCAGACCGCCGATCTGATGGTGGAGCAAGTCGAACGACTCAACCGTTCGATCTCGGAGTTATTGGACTATGCCAGGCCCGGTATGGTGACCAAGACTCCTCTGCATATCGATGAGCTGCTTGCTAAAGCGGTTATGCTGGTGCGCACCGACGCTGAAACACAGAATATTTTGGTAGAGGAAAATTACGGCTGCGGCCCAGCATTAATGGAAGGAGATCAGGACAAGCTGACCCAATTATTTCTGAATCTGTGTTTGAATGGAATTCAGGCCATCGGCGAAGGCGGCAAGCTGTCAATCTCTACAGACTGCTCCGCTGGCGACATAATCATTGAAATAGCTGACAACGGCTGTGGCATCTCTCCGGAAGTGCTCGATAAGGTATTTGAACCTTACTTCACCACCAAGCACGAGGGAACAGGTTTGGGGTTGGCCATGTCAGCCCGAATAATTCACGACCACAACGGTTCTATTTCACTGACAAGTGTGGAAAATGAAGGGACCACTATAACCATAAAATTGCCCGCTCACTGAGACTTTGACTCAGTTTGATTGTCTATCTGGACCTGGTTGTCAAAGGAGTAGCTCTGGTTCTCAGAGCTGAAGACCGATCGCAGTTTACGCCCTAGAAAACGAATTGCCCTCCAGAGCTTGGGGATCAGCCAGACTGCCAGCAGCAGAAAGAGGACAAAGAGGATAAGAAAGAGCAACGGGTAGTGAAGGGCGGTGAACAGTCCGCCGATAACCAGAAAATCCTCAAAGAGCGAGGCTGCCCAGTTGCTGAAAGGTTCCGGTGAGGTATTGATAACCACCCGCGAGCCGGCTTTGACCATGTGGCTGGTGGCCGCTACCGTTCCGCCTAGAATTCCAGCCGCAACAACGAGTGCCGGTGAGACGTCTCCTACTGCCGAGGCGGCGAGAATGACGCCGGCCGGAATCCTAATGAACGTATGGATAGTATCCCAGCCGGTGTCGACGCCTGGGGTTTTGTCGGCAACAAATTCGACCAGAAACATCAGGCCGGCGCAGCCGATAACCAGCGGCGACTGAAGGACGAGAAGCTGGGAGGGGAGGGTGACATTTCCTGTCGCACCTAAAATGCCCAGCACGGCGATGGTGGCGTATAGGTTTATACCGCTGGCCCAAGCGGCACCCATAGTCAAAGCTATGGTCGATATTACCTGCTGGTAGGAATCCATATCTGTTATCCTGTGCTGATGCTTCTAGAGAGTGGATCTAGCCATTCATTCCCTGTTGCCGCTCATGACGGCTTCATTGGAGAGGTATTTGTTAAGAAATTCACATTCGGCAGGGGATAAATCGAACTGAAGCTGAACTTTCTGCAGCAGCTCGATACGACTTTTCTGCGGGTGAGATTCAACCATATCGGAAAAATATTGTACCGCCTTCTTCAATTTATCACGGCCTAGGGGACTGTTTTGACTCATGCCTGGCTCTCCTTGCTTACCGGTTTCAAGACCAAACCCGCCAGCGGCGGAACTCTGGTCAGACAATGATAGGGCGCCCTCGCAAACGGTTCTGCAATTGGTTTCAGAGGAAGATCTGGACAAGCGCCGCTGCCTCCAAACGCAGCCGAATCAGAGCAGAAAAGAAGCTCGTATTCTCTGTACTCAGGTAAACCTATTTTGTAGTTTTCAAGGGTTTGCGGGGTAAAATTTAGAAGACATACAAGATGATCAGCAGGGTTATCGCTCTTCCTTGTGAATGAAATTATAGAGTTATCCTGATCTTCGAGATCCAGCCAGTCGAATCCCCGGTGATCGTAATCAAGTTGCCATAAGGGTGGGTGTTGTTTGTACAGTTCATTGAGTTGTCGGATAAAGTCCTGGGTCTGCCGGTGGTGGTCACCCATGTCGAGCAGATGCCAGTCCAGGCTCTGCTTACAGTACCATTCGGATCTCTGGCCGAATTCACCGCCCATGAACAGCAATTTTTTACCGGGGTGAAGATAGAGATAAAGCAGCAGCAGCCGAAGGTTGGCAAATTTCTGCCAATCATCGCCAGTCATCTTTTCGAGCAGCGACTTTTTGCCGTGCACCACCTCATCGTGCGACAGGGGCAGAATGAAATTTTCCGAATGGGCGTACATCATCGAAAAGGTTAGGGCGTTGTGGTGATATTTGCGGTATAACGGGTCTTTAGCAAAATAACCCAGAATATCGTTCATCCAGCCCATGTTCCATTTGAACCCAAATCCCAGTCCTCCCTGGTCGGCAGGTTTTGAAACTCCATAGAAACTGGTTGACTCCTCGGCAATCATCAGCGTGCCGGGATAATGCTCATAGATTACCGAGTTCATATGCTTGATGAACTCGATGGCTTCGAGGTTCTCTCTGCCGCCGTAGCAGTTCGGTACCCATTCTCCTTGACGACGCGAATAATCGAGATAGAGCATGGAAGCAACAGCATCAACCCGCAGGCCGTCGATATGATACTTGTCGAGCCAGAACAGGGCACTGGCTATAAGAAAATTGCTTACCTCCTGGCGGCCGTAATTGTAGATCAGCGTACCCCATTCGGGGTGGGCTCCTTTGCGGGGGTCTTCATGCTCGTAAAGCGCGGTTCCATCAAAGTGAGCAAGTCCGTGAATGTCCTTGGGGAAATGGGCCGGCACCCAATCAAGCAGGACGCCGATTTGATTCTGATGACAGACATCGACAAAATGCATGAAATCGTCGGGAACACCGTATCTGCTCGTCACACTAAAAGAGCCGGTAACCTGATAGCCCCATGATTCATCCAGCGGATGTTCCGTCACCGGCATGAGTTCAATATGGGTAAACCCCAGATCCTTCACATAGGGTACGAGTTGTTCTGCCAGTTCTCGAAAGGTGAGAAAGCGCTCGGGATTATCGGGGTCGCGCCGCCATGAACCGGGATGTACTTCATAGATGGAAAGCGGTTGATCGTAGGGAGGGGTGAGCTGCTTTTGTTCCTGCCAAGCCTGATCCTGCCACTGGTAGCGACTCAAATTTCTGATCACAGAGGCCGTCTGCGGCCTGTTCTCTGCAAAAAATTGAAACGGGTCTGACTTTTCCAGCACCTCTCCGCTTGAAGTCTTGATCCGGAATCGGTACAACTCATCTTCTACCAGGCCTGGAATAAAAAGCTCCCAGATTCCGGAACTGCCTAAAACCCGCATTTGATGGACGCGGCTGTCCCAGCCATTGAAATGTCCGACCACTGCGACCGACCTGGCATTCGGAGCCCAGACCCGAAACAGGGTACCGCTGATTTTATGGTGCAGACCCAACTGAGCGCCGAGCAGGTTGTAGGCGGAATAATTGGTACCGGAATTGAAGAGGTAGCGGTCGGTTTCGTCAAGCAGGACAGGAAAACGATAAGGATCGTTTATCAGATGAACATCACCGGACCGGTATGTGATTTTATACTGGTAATCGTATGGTTCAAGATCTGGAAAATCGAGTTCATCACGAATCAGCTCACATTCATAGATTCCTTCCGGGTGGATACGGACCATCTCCCATTGTTTTCCTGAACTAAGCAGAGTAACTGCCGAAGCATGGGGTTGGAGCGTTCTGGCCAGAAGAATGTCGGGAGAACCTGCCTGGCGGTGTATTCCAAGGTACTGGAAAGGATCGTAGTAATTGCTGTGAAGGATTTCGTCGGCAATTGTATTCATATTTTCTGAAATAACCGGAGTTGGGTTGCAGATAAAATACAACCATGCTGCATTGTCTGGTTTACCGGACTGTGTAAGCGCTCAAATACCTGCTTGCTTTCCATTAAACCGGAGGATGAATATGTTTGAAGTAACACATTTAAGGCTACCTTGAAAAATTGTCTTTTTGCCCCAATTCTGCGTTGCATGCGAAAATTTTATCCTCGGAATATTATCTATATGCCTGCGGTAAAATTTTCACACGCGCCTTGATTCTGAACCAAAATCCTAATTTTGCAAGGTACCCCATAGCCTCAAAAGTCTTCGATGAAAGAGATCGTCATAGTAAACGGCAGTCCAAGAATGGATGGAAATACCTCAACACTGCTTAATGCGGTAGCAAGAGGTGTGGAAGATGGGGGCGCGGCGGTAAAGTTTTATACCCTTTTCAAGATGAAGTATATGGCCTGCCAAAGCTGTTTTAGCTGTCGAATAAATGATGACTGCATTATCAAGGATGGGCTTTATGACCTGTTGCAGAGCATCAAAAAGGCCCATGCCGTTGCTGTCGGTTCTCCCATTTATATGATGCAGATGACCGGTCCAGTCAAAAATATGTATGACAGATTATTCCCGCTGACAGATACCGGATACAACCCCAGGTTCGGGACAAAAAAAATGCTGACCGTCTATTCACAGGGGTTTGATGACCCGCAGATGTTTGAGTCCTATTTCGAATATACTGCGGCAATGTTCCCGTCTCTGGGGTTTGATTTGATGGAAAATATCGTTTCAACGAACGGTAATGACCCGGAGAGTGCAGAGAGAAATTCGAACTTGAAGATCCAAGCTTATGAAGCCGGCAAGGCGCTAGCGCTCTAGCAACTGCGAGATCGAATTTTCTAAAAGATTAAGGGCTACCTTGAAAAATCGCTTTTTCGCCCAAACTCCGGGTTGCGCTGAGGGTCTGCCGGAATTAAAGGATGATTTCTTTAGACTAACTGCCGATGATAGTGACTGACAATATAGGTTTGCTGGTGACTGTCACCAGTGCAACTTCGTAAAGCTGCTTCTCATCTCCAACAGGATCAGTTGCAATGTACAAAGTTACAACTGCCAATCAACGTGAAGATGTAAAACTGTCAGAAAAACCGTCCATCGCCCCTTCCGCGGTGATAACCGATTGTCTCATCGGCTCGTATACAGAGCTGGCGGCAGATGTCTGGATGGTGGAGAGCACTCTCGGCAGCTATTCCTATGTCATGGAGCGTGCCAACATCGTTTATTCCACCATCGGCAAGTTTACCAGTATTGCTTCAGAGGCTCGAATCAATCCTGTCAATCATCCTATGGAATGGGTCAGTCAGCATCATTTCCTCTACCGTACCGACCAATACGGGTTTAGAGAACAACGCAATGAGTATGTCTTCAACTGGCGTAAACTCCAGAAAGTCACGATTGGTAATGACGTCTGGATAGGGCATGGGGCGATAATTTTACCTGGCAGGACCATCGGCAATGGAGCTGTCGTCGCCGCAGGCGCTGTGGTGACCAAAGATGTAGCACCGTATACCATTGTGGCTGGAAATCCAGCCAGGGTTATCCGAAAAAGATTTGCTGATTCCGTATGCAAGGCAATCGAAGAAAGCTCCTGGTGGGATTGGGAACATGACCGGATCCTTGAGCATCTTGACGATTTTTACGATCCCGGACGTTTTGTCTCTTTGCACACTAAGGCCTAGTTCGAACAACTGTCGGCCTGAGTAGCGGCAATCGTTCTGCGACCAAAAGTCTTTTTTTATAATAATAACGATGGGTTCGGACCAGATTTCCCACATGGGTTATTGGGCTCCGTATTAATATTAAAAACGGGGCATAAATAACTGAGTGCTGCTCTGATTGCAGTTGCATGTGACAAATTAAGATTTATGACATCAGCACGACTATGCCTATGGATTTCAGTTCTTTTAAATAATGACCGAGGTGTTGAATATGAAGATTGTGGTCGCCTACGACAAAGACGATGCCAGCGATAAATCGTTGGAGATGGCAGTAAAACACGCGAAAGCATTTGCTGGAGAGGTATTGTTAGTAACCTCCAGGATCGGTGGTGATAAGACTGAAAGACCGGAAATCATTGATGCGAAAAGAGATCTTGAGGAGGCAAAAAAATATCTCAATGAGGCTGGTGTGAGCTGCGAGACGCATCTGTTGATAAGGGGATTTGAAGCAGGAGAAGACCTGGTGATGTTCGCCGAAGAACAGAACGCCGACGAAATCATTATTGGAATCAAGAGGCGTTCGAAAGTTGGCAAATTTATTTTTGGATCTACTGCACAGATTGTAATCCTTGATGCACACTGTCCAGTTTTATCGGTCAAATAGCTGTCCAAAGTGGAACACTCAGACATGTAAGATGATCCAAGTGGGGGAATAGTTGCAGCCTGTTAGACGCACCAGGATATCACTAAAAAAAATCAAACTACCCGGGCAAACCGCTCGACGATAGTACCCTGTCCTGTTCAGATCGTATTTAAGGATCAAAGAAGAAATGATCTCTCCTGTTCGGGCCACAAGCCCAGGTCCTTGTTCATCAACTTTTTGATCCTGGCTAGATCCCGAGGATTATTAATCAGCTATGCTCCCACAAGAACATCTGCAGATTCAATAACCTAAAGGTGGACTCCTTTCTGTGGGTCGCCTTTTTTTTCTATTCTGACCCGGGGACCTCTCCGAAGGGCATCTCCGATCTGCATGCAGATCCAGGAAAAAATCGGGCTGACATGCTGGGGGATTGAGCCGGTAAAGAACTCGTATCATAGAGTTGGGATTCTGCAAGGTACCCTTAAGAAGTATCATTTTGATATTGACGATAAACGGCAGATCTGGTTTGAGTAAGTAAATGATTACTTATCAGACTTGGAGTTGGGTATGCCGAAGAAAAAAATGAGTGGGGAAGCCAGAAAACTTGATATCACAATTGCAGCTCGCGGTGCTTTTGCTCAAAAAGGGTTTTACGGTACTTCCATGCGAGATATAGCAAAGGCGGCAGATGTGTCAGAAGCTCTGATATATAGGCATTTCTCCAGCAAAGAGGCTCTTTACAAAGAAATATATTTTTATATAGATTCCCAGCTTGGGGTACTGGTAACCTTTTTTAAAAGTCAGGAGCCATCGACGGAAACGCTTATTAAGATAGTATATGCCCTGACTAATATGA
>NODE-329-length-17164-cov-6.10994_pt1 | contig 17164 bp, 10 predicted proteins | sample MGYA00139097_ERZ477577 | MGnify/ENA metagenome assembly ERZ477577
TGCTTGGAGACAAAGGAACAAAAGTACGTGTAGAAGTCCTTCGAAGAAACAAAAAAAGCAGATTAGACTTCACTATTACACGTGATGTCATCCCCGTACATTCGGTAGATGCAGCTTATATGGTAACGCCAGAAACAGGCTATATCAAGTTAAATGCTTTCTCCAGAACAACGCTAGAAGAAGTCCAAGAGGGCATTAAATCTTTGAAAGAACAAGGAATGCAAAACCTCATTTTCGACGTGCAAGGAAACGGTGGTGGTTTATTATACGCTGCAAAATACTTAGCAGATGAATTTCTTTCAGATGACAAGTTGATAGTATATTCTAAAGGAAGAGCTCAACCCCGTGTTGATTTGACAGCCGAAAAGAAAGGTCTTTGGGAAAAAGGAAAACTAATCATACTCACGGATGAATATTCGGCATCAGCGAGTGAAATTCTTTCGGGAGCTATTCAAGACTGGGATAGAGGCTTGATCGTTGGCCGAAGATCATATGGAAAAGGGCTTGTTCAAAGACCTATCGATCTTTCAGATGGATCTCAAATACGATTAACGATAGCTAGATACTACACACCTAGTGGTCGTTTTATTCAGAAGCCATATGATGATGTAGAATCATACAGAAAAGATCTTTGGAAACGTTATGAAAACGGTGAGTTCATGAATCAAGACTCTATTAAATTACCAGACTCATTGAAGCACACAACCCTCCTAAAAGAAAGAACTGTCTATGGTGGAGGCGGAATCATGCCAGACTACTTTGTGCCACTCGACACTACAGAAATGACTGATTACTTCACGTCCATCATTCGTGGCGGTCACTTAAATGCTTTTACACTGACATACGTGGATGAGCACCGAAAAAAGATGGAGAAGGATTACCCTGAGTTCGAAAAATTCAAAACTGACTTTTCTGTTGATCAAAAGTTAATTGACGACCTACTTAGCTATATTAGTAATGAAGATCCTGAATTAGAATTCAACGAAGATGAATATGAAATTAGCGAAAAACTTCTGAAACTTAGAATAAAAGCAATGATTGCTCAAAACATTTGGAGCTATGGCGAGTTTTACGAGATTTACAATGATGCGAATGAAATTCTTCAAAAAGCAGTCGAAATAATTGAATCTTCTGAATACAAGAAAGCAGGACTAGCAGGTTAGGAAGCTTTTTTATAATTTTGAAGAATAATTGAATGATAAAATGAACAGACTTATTCCTATTTTACTTGTCGTTTTCATTGCTTCATGTAGTGATAATTCAACTCAAGAAATAACCTCTCAAGAAGGGGAAGTAACTTCTTCTTATTCCGCTACAAACCAATCTGAAAAGGAGCTCCAGGAGGAATTGAAAGAGATTCAAGCTGAAGAAGAAAGACGCCTGGAGGAATTAGAGGCATCAAGTACAACACTTAAATTCGATAAGTTTAAGCATGATTTTGGTGATGTAGAAGCTGACTCAGACAACACGACTGTTTTCACAGTAACTAATACTGGTAAAATGCCGTTAATTATTAGTGATGTTTCTGCAAGTTGCGGTTGTACAACACCGGTTAAACCAGAAGGACCGATTGAACCAGGTGAATCAGATGTTATTGAAGTAACCTTCCACCCTAATCCAGGTCAAATAAACGAAGTAAAAAAGACCGTAACTGTTTCTGCTAATACTTTGGACAAAGTGCACTTACTAGAGATACGTGCATTTGTGAAGGAATGATTATCAAAGACATGAGCCGCTAACATCATTAAATACTCACTAAACATTAATTATGTTAGTGAAAAGTTGATAATCAACCATTAAATGCATTATCGATGATTAAAAGGACGACACCCTATTACGTCAATCCAATTCTTACCCTTTGAACCGAAGCTACGCGATACAATCCGATCGCCCCCTCTTTTTTAGCTCTTGAACTTGCTATCTTGGACGACTCAGAAAAATCACTCTTAGAACCAAATTAGATATTGTTATAGGTGAAACATTAGCTAAATGCAATTAGCAAGATGAGTAGCGGGATAATTAATTTCATTTTACAAGGTAGAGTAAATAATCAGTCTTTTGAATTTACTTTCAATCCAATAATTCTCAATACTTTATGAAAATAGTCATTGACCATATTGTCTACTTTTAAAAGATACGCTGGAAGGACAAAGAGCAGCCCTGCAACCAATGTATTTTGAATAACTCTTAGGAGCCAATTGTCAAAAATTTCTGGCAACGAATAATCAACGAAGACAGTTAGACCAAACAATACAAAAACCAATAAATTCTTCAATTTGAATGGATGCAATTTGTAATGATACAACAGATAAAACAACCTCAATGAATTGTACACTATCAATCCCGTCATAGTTGAAATTGCAGCGCCAACAATCCCATAAATTGGTATCAACATGTAATTTAAAACGAAGACTATTACTAATAAAATAAGAGTAAATAGAATATCTATTGAATAGCGTTTCGAATTCAGAAGAATAAAACCATTTAGCCCGAAATACATATCTATAGTTCTACCAATCATAATAAACAAAAACACCCAAATTCCAGTTGCAAACTCTTGAGGCAACAAAGTAAAAAGTTCATCAATGTTCACCCAAACCAACAGAAACAGGAAGGCCGATACGACCAAATTTATCGAACTAATGTCTTTATACAACTTCTCCATTGCCGCCATTTTCCTTTCCTTCCAGTAAATCGGCACTAAAGGGACTGCAACTCTCATCAACGATCTATACGGCACCTGTAGGGCGCTTGCAAGATATAGCACTGTGGTATAAACCCCTGTCGCCTCTAACCCCAAGAATGCTGCAATCATCATAGCATCCATCGTAAGAATAAAAACAGCTCCAAGTGAATTCACATAATTGTATAGAGAATATCCAACAATGATTTTTCTAAAGCGTTTTGGAATTGTAATCTTAGCATTCCATTTACTAAGCTCACCATGCCGTAAAGTATACCAAAGGAGAATTAGAAAAGGAAGGACGTAAAGCAAGGAATTAAAAGCAATGAATATATCTAGCGTCATCCAATCAAACCAGTAAAGGAAAAGTGAAACTGTAACGAAAACACGTTGTAAAATTTCCTTTACAAAAACCGCAAAAACATTTTTAAAAATCCCTTTTAAATAAGTTTCTAACAATAAAAACAAAAGATGACTAATTCCTATAGGTATGACCCAGAAGTAAAAGGCTACAAATAAAGGTGACTTTTGTGAATAATACCGTACAATCTCATCGTAAAAGAAAACACTTAACATTGCTGATATAATAATCCCAACACCAGCAATTAATATCGTTAATTGAGGGAAACCGTGATGATGTTTTTTTTCATCTCTGAAGTATGGAAAAAAGCGAAGCAAGCTATTCACAGTCCCTAAATTCGATAGTTGAGCAAATAGAAGTCCCAATGACAACAACAAATTTATCAATCCAATTTCTTCAGTTGAAAGGATCAGGATAAACAGCACTCCCTTGTTAAGATAACCCAGAAATAATCCCGCGTACGAGATTAACATTGTTCTAACTGCATCTTTCTGAATGATCCCCATAACTTATAAGCCTAAAGCTAGTCATTTTGATAAAATTTTGGAATAATATCTCTCGCTCTCTTTTCAAAAGTATATTTTAGCTAACTATTGAAGAAAATGAAATCTACTCGCCATTTAAATTTAGCTTTTCGCCCGCTCACAAATCAGGAGTATGAAGAAGGATGTAATTCTGGAGAGGAATATTTCTTTTTCTACCCAAAAGAGTCTTCATCCATCAATCTCAATAGTTTTAATAAGTCAATTCCTAATGAACTCAAAAACGAAGTTGATCAGCAATTGATAAAACAATTAAACTCCTTCCCTCTTAATCGAATAGAAAGTGGTTTATTGATGGATTCACTGAAATATGAATCTACCTACTTATGGTACTACCACAGAGTTAGAATTTATTTCAATTTACGTGAGCTCATGTATTTTGAAAAAGTCATACAGGAAGCTCTAACAAAAGAAAACTCTATTCGGATTTTCACTAATGACAAACGTCTAATAGGCTTATTTCCAAATGAGGATAGAATTGAATTTAAGTATGATACCCTCCCCTCTCAAAAGAGATCAAAAATTTCAAAAACAGGTGCAATTAAATATGCGGTTAGCAGCCTAGTTAGAGGAATTAAAAGCGTGAGCAAGTCAAAAATTATTAAAAGGAAAAAGCATCTAATAATCGTTAACGATGATCATGTAGATACTACTGATATTAAGGTTAATCAATATTACGCCAATTTATTACGAAATGGCGACCCATCAAAATTTGGTGTTTTACATTTAAAAAGAGCCCCCAAACCAAATCAGACAAACCAATTAGCTGCGAAAAAAAATCTAAACTCTTCATATCAATCAATTAGTAACGACTTTATCGTAACTCTTAAAGGCCTTACTATGTTTAAGAAAATGAAGTCAATCAGAGTTTTTTTAGACAGTATCGAAACTCTGAAAGAGGAAGTTCAAAATTCATTGTCCCCAACTCATTCTCTTTTCTTTAATGAATTCATTCATTTGAGAAAGAGTTCGATGCTATATCTTTTTCAGTACGAATGCTATAGAGCATTCTTCAAAAACTCAAATATCAAAACAATCTCAGCAATTTCAGAACAAAGTCCTAATGAACGAAGTATAATTGATGCTGCCAAGAGTTGTAATATCACCACCATTGGTATTCAACACGGACTTATTTCCTCCCTAGTTGTCGCTTATAATTTCAACCCAAAAGAGCGTCAGTTCTCTCCTTTTCCGGAACACACAATAGTTTGGGGCAAAGCCTACAGAGACTATCTAGTAGAGTCTGGTTGCTATTCTTCAGACAACCTTCATGTCCTGGGCCAATTACGAACAGATTTAATTCCTGACTTACTGACAACAAAAAAATCTGACCTAAATCTCCCAAAGGACCCAATCATTCTATTTGCATCACAACCAATTCCAAATGAAGAGTTGAGAAAAAAAGTAGCAAGCATTGTTAAGGAAACTGCTCAAAAATTGCCACAATATCATTTTATCATCAAGATTCACCCTGCGGAAAAGAAAGAATATTATCAATCTATTTTTAATGATTTACTATCAAAAAATGTTCAGATTCTTCAGAAGGAAATCCATCTTTATGAGCTTTTAGCCGTGAGTGACATTGTTACAACTTGCTATTCTACAGTCGGTAAGGAGGCAGTCTACTTCAATAAGCCATTGATTACAATAGACCCATTACGTCAAGATATTGCAGAATTCGTAAAGGACAATATTGCCGAAAACACAACAAATTCAATTGAATTAATTAAAAAAATACACCAAGTACTTTCTGACGACCAGAAATTTGTGGGAAATTATGCATCATTCAAGGAAAAAAACATTTTGAGCATCGACGGACAGACAACTCAGCGTTATTTAGACTTCATATATTCATTCGAATAACTATCTCATCATTATTCAAACCTGATTGAAGGGAACGTTTTCTGGGCTAGAGTTCGACTATTAATAACTCTTCAACACGGAAGATAATTAGCGCACGAGAATTAATAATTTCAACCTTCCTCTACTTTACCCTTCTTAGCTTTTACACTCGAGTAAACGCCCCAACCAATAAACAAGAACATCAAAATTGAACCAGCATAAGCCATTTTTGTTGCAGTGTGATATTGAGGCACATCAAATACAAATTCAACTTTATGCTTCCCTCCCTTTAATTCAAGGCCACGTAACAAATAATTGACTTTTAGAATTTCTTGTTCATTACCATCAACATATGCCTTCCACCCCTTATTATAGTATATCTCTGAGAATACAACAAGTTGATCTCCACTAGCATCAACATCATATTCAAGTTTATTCGGCGCATATGACTTCATAGTAACAGTACCCTCACCAGTATATTCCTTTTTGGTCAATTTAGCACCTTCTGACTTCAACATTACCACCTCTTCCAAAGGTGAAAAGTCTTCCGTTACTTCTATAGAAACCATTCGTGCAAATGAATTTGCTGTGTCAGCTTGAAAAGTTACCTCAGGCACAAGATTAGTCGTACCGTTTACATCCATAACAAACAAAGCCTTAACACCTTTGGTAAGCCCATTAGACAGTGGCACGTCCAAAGAATCACCATTTGGCAATAAATACTTCATATATTCACCGCCATAGACATTCGCTTCCTTTACTGTCTGATCATTAACGATTAGTTCACCACCACCCACATTTTTAATGGCAAATGTTTTGCCTAGCGCACGAATCTCATCATTAGGAGTATCCAATACTCGAACCGATTTAGCCAGCCATGCACTCCCCATAGCACCAGAATTCCGGCTTACTTTATCACCTTGAATAAAGTACTTTACATTCAACATGTTCAGGACATTATTATTGGAACGCGCTATATGGAATTCGAATACATTCTGAATATTTCGCAGTTTTGCGCCATGATAACCACCTAAAGACTTGTGAAAATAAGAAGCCCGAGAACTGGTCCAACCACCATTCATATCAAAGACACGATAATTTGTAGCTTGATTAAGCGCAGCAAATTTATAAGAATCAATAACCCGGCGCTTAGCAGTACCAGCATATTCTAATTCTTGCGCTTTCTTTTTCCCTTTTTCTTCCCCTTTAGATACAAGCTGAGCTAATTCAGGGTTTCCAGCAAGTTCACTGTTTAGGATCTCAATATCGGCTGGCAACGAACTGATTGGGTATAATTGTTCAGATTTTGGAACCCAATGGACAAAGTTTCCTCTAGCATCAGTTTCAGAACCCAAATAATTTCTATCAACCGGAATTAGGTCTACCAAAACCAATACTGTCAAGCCACCTACAATATATTGAGCGGGAAGTTTAGTATAGAAAAATAGAGCTACAATCAGTATTCCGAAAACACCAATCACCAACGAACGTGTCATCGAACTAGAAAATATCTCAGCTCTTACCATTTTCAAGTCGGAAAAATTCATTTCTATAGGCTCCATTTGAGAATTAATAAATTCTTCTATTTGAGCTGGATTATTTATATCAACCCTATATTGCTGAAGAAGAACTGCTGGATCCATACTTGAAATTTGTTCAACCATACCATTACGATAGTTGTCCAAAATTCTATCATCACCTGAAGCTGAATAATTATCTCCTAGCCCAACAACTTTAATCGCTAATAGCACGATGAAAAACACTCCTGAAGTTGCTAAAAAAATTGTCTTCTTTTCCTTAAGCTTCTCGCGTTCATCATAAAATTTTTGAAGAAGAAGAATACCAATAACTGGTAAACACAACTCTACCAAAACAAGGATAATTGTGACCGTTCGAAATTTATTATAACCAGGTATATAGTCAATGAAAAAATCCGTTAATCCCATAAAATTCTTACCCCATGAAAGCATCAACGCAAGAAATGCCACACCAAAAAGCACCCACTTCATACCTCCTTTAAGAAAAACTAACCCTAAAATTGATAAGAATATAACGATGACACCAAGATAGACAGGCCCAGAAGTTATTGGTTGCTCCCCCCAATATACCGGAAGTCTCATCACTTCAGACAAACTACTTCTGGACAGACCCGAATTTTCTGCGATTTCTGCAAGATGAGATCCACCTAGAGCTGCTGAATGAGATCCTTTAACGTAAGGAGACAACAATGTGAATGATTCACCAATACCATAACTCCACTGGGTGATATACTCTTTATCAAGTCCACTTGTTCCAATAGACGAAACCACACCATCCGTTCCTATCGTAATATCATTACCACCACGAATAGTATCTTTCGCATAATCATTGGTCATTTTTATATTCCCATAATTAATCATGAGTGCTAAACAATAGCCCAAGATCACTCCAACGGTAGCGAATCCAAACTTTTTAAGGTCTTTCTTCTTGACCGCCAAAATGAAAAAATAAACTCCAAGAAAAAACAATAAAAACCCCAAGTAATAAGTAACCTGAAAGTGATTCATCGACAACTCCAAAGCCATAAATAAAGCAGACAAAATCGCTCCCCATTTCCAATTCCTTTGAAAGGCATAAATGAACGCACCAAGAACAGCGGGCAAAAAAGCAATTGCCATGGCTTTCGAATTGTGTCCAGCCTGCAATATTATTATCTCATAACTCGCAAATGCAAAAGCAAAAGCCCCTAACAACCCTATTATAGGTTTTATCCGGAGCATCATAGCAAGTAAATAGAAACAGATCAAATGCAATAGAAAAATCCCAGCAGGTGACGGGAAGATATTCATTATCCCATAGATCACATTTCTAAGAAAATTCCCTTTATGAATAACAGAGATCTGAGTCGCTGGCATACCGCCAAACATAGAGTTAGTCCACAAAGGCTCTTCACCAGTCTCTTCTCTATGGTGAGCAATTTCATTGGACATCCCTTTAAACTGCTCAATATCATGTTGCTTTAATCCATTCCCATCAAACTGTGGAGAGAAATATGCTACCGTAACAATAATGAATACAGCTAAAAAAGCAAAGTGAATCCAATTTTTAGAAAAGAAGTTCTTAATGTTCATAAATATAGTGTTATAGAGATGTTCACAATAAAGCCATGAAGATAATCAAAATGTAGTTTTCACTCACATCAGAGTAAAAAATGATCAGAAAAATCGAGGTGATTGAATATAAAACTAATCTACTTCTTCAAAATCAACATCTTCAACATTCCCAGAATCCGTACGATTTACAATACGAGTTTTCCCAATATTTTTAGAGGTTTTCTTCTTCGCTTCTTCAAATTGATTCTGCTGATCCTTAAATTGTCGCTCTTCCTCTATATTGCGTTTAGCGCTCATCAATTGACCAAGGAATCGTATTACAACGAAAACCCCTACAATGATCAGTAAAGTACGCACTAATCCAGTTACACTTGCAGTAATCATTAACGCGACAAATGCATATTTCGTTCAGAATAAATCTTCATGAAGTATGGATCCTTTAAAGAATCAATGAAGCGAATAGCTTCCCCAGTTGATTTCATTTCAGGGCCCAGCTCTTTCTTAACATCCGGGAATTTTTCATAAGAGAATACCGGAATTTTGATCGCATACCCCTTCTTTTTAGGCTCGAATTTGAAATCCTTCACCTTCTTCTCCCCGAGCATCACTTTCACAGCATAATTAACGTAAGGCTCATCATAAGCTTTAGCAATGAAAGGAACCGTTCTTGAGGCTCTTGGATTTGCTTCAATTACATAAACCACGTCATCCTTGATAGCAAATTGGATATTCATCAAGCCTACTGTCTTCAGCTCAACAGCAATTTTTCTAGTAATATCAACGATTTGTTGCATTACGAAATCACCTAAATTATAAGGTGGTAAAACCGCATAAGAATCGCCAGAATGAATACCAGCTGGTTCAATATGCTGCATCACACCAATAATGTACACATCTTCCCCATCACATATGGCATCTGCCTCTGCTTCTATAGCTCCCCCCAGAAAGTGATCCAATAAGATTTGATTTCCCGGCATTTCATTTAAAATATCCACAACATGATGCTCAAGCTCATCTCTATTGATAACGATTTTCATTTTTTGCCCACCTAGTACATAAGATGGTCGAACTAAAAGCGGAAATCCAAGATCATTTGATAATTCTAAGGCCTGTTCCGCACTTTCCACGACACCGTATTTTGGAAAGGGAATATTATTCTTCTCAAGAACCTCTGAAAAACGCCCACGATCCTCAGCCAAATCCAGCGCATCAAAGCTAGTTCCAAATATCTTAACACCGTAGCGTTCAAGTTTTTCCGCTAGCTTTAATGCCGTTTGTCCACCTAATTGCACAATCACACCTTCTGGCTTTTCGTGTTTAATAATATCGTATATGTGCTCCCAAAATACAGGTTCAAAATATAATTTATCCGCTGTATCAAAATCAGTCGAAACAGTTTCTGGATTACAATTAATCATAATCGTTTCATAGCCACATTCTTTAGCAGCAAGCACTCCATGAACACAGCTGTAATCAAATTCTATCCCTTGACCAATTCTATTCGGTCCAGACCCTAAAACAACAACTTTCTTTCGGTTTGAGACAATACTCTCATTTTCATATTCGAATGTAGAATAATAGTATGGTGTTTGCGCTTCGAATTCTGCAGCACAAGTATCCACGAGTTTGTACACCCTGTTGATTCCGAATTCTTCACGCTTTGAATACACTTGAGACTCCAAACATCTCAACAAGTGAGCCACTTGACGATCAGCGTATCCTTTTTGTTTCGCTTCGAACAATAATTCTTTTGGTAAACTATCCAGATGATGCTTTTCTATCCTTTTTTCTAGATTGACCATATCCTCAATCTGTCTTAAGAACCAATTATCGATCTTAGTTTTTTCTTGAATTGTTTTGAATGGAATCCCCAATTTAATCGCATCATAAATATGAAACAATCTGTTCCAACTAGGATGTTCTAAACTGTGTAGTATTTCATTTTGATTTGTTAATTCTCGTCCATCAGCCCCTAATCCATTTCGATTTATCTCTAAAGATTGACAAGCTTTCTGTAAAGCCTCTTGAAAAGAACGACCGATAGCCATTACTTCACCTACCGACTTCATTTGTAGACCCAACTCACGATTAGTTCCAGGGAATTTATTAAAGTTCCAACGTGGAATTTTTACAATCACATAGTCGAGCGTAGGCTCAAATAATGCAGAAGTCGTTTTTGTAATTTGATTATCTAATTCATCCAAATGATAACCAATTGCCAGTTTCGCAGCAATCTTTGCGATCGGATAACCCGTTGCTTTTGAAGCCAATGCTGATGATCTCGAAACACGTGGGTTAATCTCAATTGCAATAATATCTTCTTTCTCATCCGGAGAAACTGCAAACTGAACATTACAGCCCCCAGCAAAATTCCCAATAGAACGCATCATTTTGATGGCCATATCACGCATTTTCTGGAAGGTAGTATCCGACAAGGTCATTGCAGGCGCTACTGTTATAGAATCACCTGTATGCACCCCCATTGGATCAAAGTTCTCAATAGAACAGATAATAACAACGTTGTCGTTTGCATCTCGAAGTAATTCCAGCTCATATTCTTTCCATCCAAGCAATGCTTTATCAATCATCACCTCATGAATCGGTGATAATTGTAATCCACGCTCCAATAAAGTATCAAATTCAGCAGGGTCATGAACAATAGAAGCTCCAGCACCACCTAAAGTGTAAGAAGCTCTTACACATAATGGAAAACCAAACTCTTGAGCAATTTCTTTCCCTTGCAAAAATGATTTAGCTGATTCCTGGGGAGCCATAGGAACATCAATACTTATCATCAAATCACGGAACGCCTCACGATTTTCCGTAATTTCAATCGCATTAATATCGACCCCTATGATTTTTACACCATGATCCTCCCATATCCCCATCTCATCACACTTAATGCATAGGTTCAACCCTGTCTGTCCTCCCATAGTAGGAAGAACTGCATCAATTTTGTGATTCGACAAGATTTCGAGAATGCTTTCTGGCTCAAGAGGTTTTAAGTAGACATTATCAGCAACCACTTTATCCGTCATAATCGTAGCCGGATTCGAGTTAATCAATGTTACTTCAATACCTTCTTCTCTTAATGATTTTGATGCTTGTGATCCAGAATAATCAAACTCGCAGGCTTGACCTATCACAATTGGTCCACTTCCTAATATTAATATGGACTTAATTGAATTGTCTTTCGGCATTATATGCGCTATTAAGGGGTTCAACTTCGCGAAATACTTCGCGTCAAATTGAATGCAAATTTATACAAAAAACCTCTTCCTTCCTCGTCAATTTTATCGAGTTTTTGACATGTTGTTAACAACCACCGTGCATAACTTTGACATTCCCACTATTAAAATGAAAAAAGGCAACATTTTTGATACTAAGCTGAAAACTTAAAACGTTAATTAAATAATGACTCTCAGGCAGAAATATAGATTCCCATGGTTAACTGTGATGATTACTACTATAAGTATTGTCATTTTTATCATTCTTAAGAGTTCAATTAAACAGGACATTCATAACCAATATTTATACAGTAATATAGGTGCGCCATATGCCATCCAAATATATACCGGACAGTACTGGGGAGTTCTAACGAATAGCTTCGTCCACATATCATACACACCACTCTTTCTTAACCTAATTGGACTTTGGATATTTGCCGCCTTCACCGAACGTCGGTTAGGCTTTTGGAGGCTATTTCTTCTTGGTTTTTTCGCTACCACAATAACTTCAATGATTCAATTAACCCTTTCTAATGACGCTGGAGTCGGGCTATCAGGGGTTAATTTCTTTTTTCTAGGGTTTATTCTAGGCAAAGGATTGCTAAATAGCTTATTCGAAATTAGCTATAAAAGAACCTTGTTTGGGACAGCCATACTCATTATCTTTTTCTCTTTCTATTTAAACTTCACCCAGAATTATACCATAGGAACTGAGGCAATGATTAGCGGCTTATTTATCGGTTTAATCATTGGATTCACTTCCGAATTCAAAAGTCAGCTCATTCAAATTATTTTGACCACAACAATTTGGATTGGAGGACTGACAACACTATTTATTTCCCCATGGTCAGCCGAATGGAATTACTCAAAAGGCTATATCCATCAATTGAACGGGAACTTTTCTGCAGCAAAAAAATACTATAACAACGCAATCATAATAGAACCCGAACATTCTGTAGTAAAGGAAAACCTATTCATTATTAACGTAGAAGAACTCAGCGATGAAGCATTAAACGCACATCAAAACGAGTTTTACGAAAAAGCTCGCCACCATTATGAAGAACTTCTTGCAATTGACCCCAGTAACACATGGGCCAAAGACAACATGAGTAGACTCCCTTAACCTTACCTTGCTTCCGTTAAGATTCTTCATATTTTCTTTTTAACTTTGAGAATATTCATTTTAGCATTATGCAGGAAATTCTTTCGAACACGGAAATCAACCAAAAAATCAACCGTCTCGGACATCAACTTTTAGAAAACTGCTTTGAGGAAAAGGAAATTTTCATTGGAGGAATTATTGGCAACGGAGCTATACTAGCCAAAAGAATTGCAGATATCATAAATGCCAATTCTGATTTAACCGTTCATCTGTTTGAAATACAACTCAACAAGAATAAACCTTGGTCAGAGAAAATAACATTGACAGCAGATAAACAACGTATGGAAAATGGATATATCGTTTTGGTAGACGACGTTTTGAATTCTGGAAAGACGATGCAATATGCACTCACTGAAATCCTTGCTTTCCCTACCACAGCAATAAAAACTATAGCTCTAGTAGACCGCAAACATAGGCGTTTCCCTATTAAAGCAGATTTCGTTGGATTAAGCCTCTCCACCACACTAAAGGAACGAGTTGAAATTGAATTATCTTCAGATAAACAAAAAGCATATTTAGTATAGATGAAAGTCACCGAATCATCATCGAATTATAATGATTTGGACAAAATGTCCACTTCTGAACTACTTCGCGGTATTAACAATGAAGACCAATCGGTTGCTAATACTGTTGCATCAATAATTCCATCAATCGAAAAATTTATAGACTCTTGCTACCAACGAATGAAGAATGGAGGACGACTCTTTTATATTGGAGCAGGAACAAGTGGTAGACTAGGAATAGTTGACGCCAGTGAATGCCCGCCAACTTTTGGCGTTGACCACGGTGTTGTTGTTGGATTAATTGCCGGCGGAGACACTGCAATACGTAAGGCTGTAGAATTCGCTGAGGACGACATAGACATGGGGTGGAAAGATTTGAAAAAACACGACTTAACGCCGAATGACACACTCGTTGGAATAGCTGCATCGGGCACTACCCCTTATGTCATCGGTGCAATAAACTCAGCCAATATTTTTGGCATGCTAACAGGTGCAATATCATGTAATCCGGACAACCCTTTAGCGAAAGCCGCCGAACACGCTATGACCGCTGTAGTTGGACCTGAATTTGTAACCGGGAGTACGCGCATGAAATCTGGAACTGCTCAGAAACTTATCCTGAATATGATTAGCACCTCTCTAATGATAAAGCTAGGTCACGTCAAAGGCAATCGAATGGTAGATATGCAATTGAGTAACCACAAGTTGGTTGACAGAGGAGCTAAAATGGTTCAGGAAGCCCTGAATATCACATACGAGAAAGCTGAATTACTTCTCAAAAAGTATGGAAGCGTTAGAGAAGCTATCGATTCGATTAGAACAAATAACTAAATTCAATCATGCAAGAAGCAAGTGACTTATTAGATGAAACGACAACTACTGGAGAAAAACGAATATCTCGAGAGAATGGAATTCTTGCTCAAGGAATTGTCTCTATACCATTCGCCCTAGGCATTATTGGCCTTATTCTAGCTATCGCAACTATCGTTCAAAGTAAAAAGGCAATCGAAGAGTACAATAGTAATCCTGGTATTTATCGAGCACACTCCCTTAAAAAAGTAAAAGCTGGACGGACTTGTGCAATTATTAGCCTTTCACTATTCGCTCTCGGTATAATCTTAGTGATTTCTATTTCCATATAACTTAAAGGTCTTTCTTCTTACTAAATAAGAAGAAAAAAAGGAGCTCTAAATAGCTCCTTTTAAATTTAGTGATGTGATCAATCCAAAGAGAATCGTCGACCAACTGAAATCCCGAAAATTATTTCGTTTCTTTTTTCTTTTCTTTACCTTTTGTAATCTTAACACTCAATTCAGTATCACCTTTCTTAACATCAATCTTAATCGAATCTCCCTCCTGTAAATTGGCTTGTACAATTTCCTCAGCCAAAGGGTCTTCAATAAACTTCTGAATTGCTCGCTTAAGAGGACGCGCTCCAAACTTCTCATCATACCCTTTCTCAACAATAAAATCTTTTGCTGATTCTGTCATAGCAATGTCATAACCTAACTCATTGATTCTACCGTACAATTTCTCCAACTCAATATCAATAATCTGATGAATGTTTTCACGAGATAGTGATCGAAACATTATCATGTCATCCACACGATTTAGGAATTCAGGAGCAAATGCCTTACGCAACGCGTTCTGCACAACCGTTTTTGCATTATCGTCTTTCTGCTCTTCACGCGCCTTTGTACCAAACCCAACTCCAGAACCGAAATCAGCCAACTGTCGAGCTCCAATGTTAGACGTCATAATAATTATCGTATTCTTGAAATCAATTTTCCGCCCAAGACCATCTGTCATATGACCATCATCCAAGGCTTGAAGCAACAAGTTAAATACATCAGGATGTGCTTTTTCAATCTCATCAAGTAACACAATAGAATAAGGTTTCCTTCTTACCTTTTCTGTTAATTGCCCACCTTCTTCGTACCCAACATAGCCTGGAGGGGCTCCTACCAATCGAGAAATAGAGAATTTCTCCATGTACTCAGACATATCAATTCTTATCAAGGCATCTTGAGAATCAAATAAGTAATTAGCTAAAACTTTTGCCAATTGCGTTTTCCCTACACCTGTAGGCCCTAAAAAGAAAAACGAACCAATCGGCTTGTTTGGATCTTTTAAGCCAGCACGATTACGCTGGATAGCCTTAACTACCTTTGAAACCGCATCATCCTGACCAATAACCTTCTTTTTAATATCATCAGCCATAGTCGCCAACCTACCAGTTTCCGATTCCGAAATACGCGTTACCGGCACTCCACTCATCATAGAAACAACTTCGGCAACATTCTCCTCCGTCACAATGACTCTATTGCTTTTCGATTCCTCTTCCCATTTTTTCTTTGCCGCATCAAGCTCTTCCATCAACTTACGCTCATCATCACGCAATTCCGCTGCCTTTTCATACTGTTGAGACTTGATAACTTCATTCTTCTGAATTTTCAAATCTTCAATCTTTTTCTCTACATCTAGGATTCCTTTTGGAACATTAATATTCGTCATATGTACCCGAGACCCGACTTCATCCATTGCATCAATTGCCTTATCTGGAAGGTGGCGATCAGTAATATAACGTTCAGTTAGTCTAACACAGGCCTCTATAGCCTCAGGAGCATACGATACAGAGTGATGATCTTCATATCTCTCTTTAATATTCTCTAGAATTTGAACCGTCTCATCTATAGACGTTGGCTCAACTATCACCTTTTGGAATCTTCTTTCTAACGCACCGTCTTTTTCTATATGTTGACGGAACTCATCCAAAGTTGTAGCCCCAATAGCCTGCATCTCACCTCTAGCAAGAGCTGGCTTAAACATATTCGAAGCATCCAACGAACCAGAAGCTCCTCCAGCACCTATAATCGTATGGATTTCATCAATGAACAAAATAACATCTGGATTCTTCTCAATCTCTTGCATTACAGCCTTCATCCGCTCTTCAAATTGACCACGATACTTAGTACCTGCAACTAAAGAAGCAAGATCTAGAGAGACAATTCGCTTATCAAAGAGCACCCGAGATACTTTCCGTTGAACAATTCGCAAGGCCAAACCTTCTGCAATAGCACTTTTACCAACACCAGGCTCACCTATTAAAATTGGATTGTTCTTTTTTCTTCTTGAAAGAATTTGACTTACGCGTTCAATTTCTTTTTCCCTCCCAACAATTGGGTCTAAACGACCAGCTTCCGCCATTTTGGTCAAATCTCGGCCAAAGTTATCCAATACTGGAGTTTTCGACTTTGGATCCGCAGGTTTTCTTTGTGAAGAATAAGATTCTTCACCCCCACCTTCTTCCTCAGTCCCTCCTGGAAACTCAGCACGTGGAGTTATTTCATCGTCTTTCATTGCTTCTAATTCATCTTTTACATTATCGTAGATAACACCATATTTATTTAAAATACTGCAAGCCACACTATCCTCATTTTTCAGTATTGAAAGAAGTAAATGCTCCGTACCAATCATAGCACTCTTATGCAACTTCGCTTCCAAATACGTAAGCTTAAGCACGCGCTCAGCCTGTTTAACCAAAGGAATGTTCGCTAAGTTTTGGTTTGTTGCACCAGAAGATCGCTGTAAATTCTGCTCAATTTCTTTTCGAATCATTTTTAAATTCAACTGAAATTCTTGTAAAACAATAATTGCCTTCCCATCTCCTTCCCTAATCAACCCCAACAGTAAATGCTCCACTCCAATAAAGTCTTGCATTCCATACAAAACCCTTCTGTGAACTGGTTTAA
>NODE-330-length-17081-cov-9.79866_pt1 | contig 17081 bp, 15 predicted proteins | sample MGYA00139097_ERZ477577 | MGnify/ENA metagenome assembly ERZ477577
TAAATTATCATTGAGCAGTGCCAGCCCCTCTCTGCTCGTGGACATTGTGTAGCCCCTGTTCCTGACCGGTACATCCAGTCTCTTTGCTACTTTTTCAGGATAGCTGTTACCCAGGCATTGTTCGACGCCGAGTGTAATACAGTCTCCAACAGCAAGTATTCCGTTCATTGTTCGATCCTATCTTGTTCCGTCGACGTTGAATTTACTGTCTACTCTACCATATTTCCATGACTCCAACACTTCAGCAGACATTTTAAACATTTGATGTCGGGTATTGTCCACCACTTTTCCCGGTTGGCTTCTTTTGTTACGGTAACGCACTGTTCTTGCCTGTTGGGAAAAAACATTTTTTCCGGGGTGGATTTAAGCGCGTTCAATGTTATTGTTACCCCACAAATTATGGAAGCAACAATGAGTCGAAACTGGCGGAAGCGTGCGATCTTATACGCCAACACCGAGAAATACTAAAGAAACTGAGGGGAGAGAAGAGATGCAGTGGCTTGTTGTACTTGATTCAGTTGAGGGACTGAATCCAAAAACTGATACTTCACTCGCTTTGATTAATCAGGGACGAGACACTGGTGTGCGGGTTGATACCGCAACAATTGATAAACTGTTTTTTGATAAACAGGCATCAGTTATTGCTGAGGATCTATCGGGAGTCGAGCACAGCAGGAATTTATGCGATTACGATCTCATTCTGATGCGTAAAGAACCGCCATACGATATAGCCTTTCATTACGCAACACAGCTGCTCTCACTGTCAGGGACCCTGGTCGTTAATGCTCCATCGGCGTTGCGTGATTTTAACGAAAAGCTGATCACACTGCCGTTTCATGAATATATGCCCGCCACTCTGGTCAGTTCCAGCGTTGATCAGATCGCCGATTTTTTCAGAGATCATGATGGCGGCATTATTAAGGCTCTTGACAGTTTTCAGGGAAAGTCTGTCCAGCGGCTGACCGCTTCGGATCGAAAACTGATTGAACACTATACAGTCAAGGGAACCCAGCCGGTCATGGCCCAGGAATTTCTCGATTCTGTCTATGATGGTGACAAACGTGTGCTGATGCTGGGAGAAAATTTTCTTGGCGCATCCCTCCGTCGTCCAAAGCAGGGGTATCATGCTAATTTCGCCATGAGTGATGCGCTGGCTGCAACGCTGACTTCGCGGGAACAGACGATTGTTGCGGAATTGGGGCCATGGATGGTCGAACACGGTATTTACTTCGCAGGACTCGATTTTATCGGTGAAACCTTGACTGAAATCAACATTACCTGTCCGACCGGTATCATGCAGATCTCTGAGCTTGACGGCAGAAATCTGGCTCAGGAGATGGTTGAATATTTTATCGCCCTGTGTGAAGAGGATCGCAAGGGAGGTGTATGAAAGCGCTTGAAATAGAAAATCTTTATAAACGATATAGCGGCGGTGTTCAGGCACTTGATGGTATTTCTCTTGATGTCCAGGAAGGCGAGTTTTTTGGTCTGCTCGGCCCGAATGGTGCCGGAAAGACGACCACGATAGGAATTATTACCTCACTGGTCACCAAAACCGGTGGTTCCGTGAAAATTTTTGGTATCGACATCGATATTGATTTTTCTGCTGCCAAACGACTGATTGGTGTTGTGCCGCAGGAGTATAATTTTTCGATTTTTGAGAAAGTTCAGGACATTGTCTGCCAGCAGGCAGGATATTATGGGATTCCCCGGCACCAGGCGCTGCAGAGTTGTGAGAAATATCTGCGAAAACTTGGTCTCTGGGAAAAACGAAATGTTGCAGCCCGCGAACTTTCAGGAGGGATGAAGCGGCGCCTGATGATCGCCCGTGGCCTGGTGCATGAACCCCAATTGCTGGTTCTGGATGAGCCGACGGCAGGAGTAGATGTTGAGTTGCGAAGGGGCATGTGGAATTTTCTGGCTGAGCTCAATTCGTCGGGAAGAACGATCATTTTGACCACCCATTACCTTGAGGAGGCAGAAAAGCTCTGCAACCAGATCGGCATCATTTCCGGCGGCAAGATCGTCGAAAATACCAGCAAGCGCGACCTGCTGCGAAAACTTGACAAAGAAACCTTTGTACTTGATACCAAAGAACCCGTTGTCGGGCTGACTCCCCTTGAACCGTTTACGTTTTCAGTGGTCGATGATACGACGATCGAGGTGACGCTTGGTAAGGAGGAATCACTCAATCATCTCTTTGATCATCTTACCTCTCAGAATATTGTGATCGAGAGTATGAGGAACAAGAGCAACCGGCTTGAAGAGCTGTTTTTGGAGATGGTGGAGTGATGAGTCAAAACCTTGTATCACTTCTCTGTATTGCCAGAAAGGAATCGACCCGTATTTTCCGTATCTGGGTACAGACCCTGGTCCCTCCTATTATTACGATGACACTCTATTTCATCATATTCGGACGGTTGATCGGCTCTCAGTTGCGGGATATCGGCGGTTATGACTATATGGCGTTCATTGCCCCGGGACTGATCATGATGTCGATCATTACAAATTCCTACACAAATACGGTGTCGAGCTTCTTCAGTGCAAAATTTCAGCGCAATGTTGAAGAGTTGCTGGTAAGTCCAACGCCTGATTATATCATTGTTCTCGGTTACGTTTCCGGGGGGATGGTTCGCGGGCTTTGCGTCGGTTGCCTGGTGTCTGTCGTCAGTTTCCTTTTTATCGGAATACCACTGTTTAATTTCGGCTATGTCGTGCTTTTTGCGGTTCTGACAAGTTTTGTCTTCTCACTTGCAGGAATGATTAATGGTATCTTTGCCCGAAAGTTTGATGACATCTCCATTATACCGACTTTTATTATTACACCGCTTACCTATCTTGGCGGTGTATTTTATTCGATTTCCTTGCTGCCTGATTTCTGGCAGTCAGTATCCCGTGTAAACCCAATTATTTATATGATCGACGGCTTTCGCTATGGGTTTCTTGGAATTTCAGATATCCCCGTTTTTACTGGCCTTGGTATGTTGCTCTTTTTTTCAGTATTGTTGTTTTCCGTCAATCTGTACCTGTTGAAAAAAGGAATTGGGGTTCGAAGCTGAGCACGAGGAGAATATAACCAGTAAAATGAAGAAGGTGGACAGGTGATTCAACTTTATTTATGGGATAACTGCCCGTTCTGCAGGAAGGTAAGCATGGCTGCCGGCCAGCTTGAACTCGTCGACGGAGAGGATTATGAAGTGATTGCTGCCGGTCCAGGCACTCCAGGTCGATTAAAGGTCGAAAAACGAGGTGGAAAAGCGATGGTACCATTTCTTGTCGATGGAGAGACCAGTATGTATGAGAGTGATGATATTATTGAATATCTCAGGCGAAAAGCAGCTTAGACTGAATTGAGTGGCTGGTGGTTCAGCGCTGTGACAGCTGCACTGATTCAGACATGACAGGGTTGCGATGGTATGTAGGTTCGGCTATAGCTGGGCCTGCTTTTTTTTCTCAGAAAACTGATCATTTTGGGGTTTTTTCGTGCCCGGTAGGCGCAGTGCATGACGATGATATGAAATATTTCAATCAGTTCCTTCTCTGTTGTTTTGATGAAACGGTCCGATAAATGTTTTTCGATCATGGAAGTAAAAAATCTCAAAGCCATGCCGCAGTCGTTACTCCAGAAGCGTGTTTCAGCTGTCACTTCATGAGTGTTTCTGATTATCTCGTCAATTTCAAGCTGAATATCAGCTGGTAAGCAGCTTTTTGCCCCGTCAATAGCAGCGCTGAGATCGGAGAACGATGTCGTATTAATCTGATAGGTGACCAGTTCGGCAAAATTTTTCTTGCACATGGCCAAGGCTAACTGGCGAATTGAAATGGAGCCCATTTTTCTCCCTTACCCGGTTTCTCTTCACAACCTGTTCAGCCGTCATCCTGATGGACAAACTGTCTTCAACGTGATCCTCTTTCGAACAGATACCCTTATCCAAAATGAGGATGAGCCCATTTTCCGTAACAATGCGGCGGCTTACTTAAAACATCTTGCAAGTACTATTCCTGATACGGGGAGTATTTAAGTCTTGTGATTACAGTATGTTGAGAATTTCGAAGGGACTCGGACAACAAGTGTTTCTGCATACCTGGAAAGAAAAGTCTGCTTTCCCGGAATTATTTATAAATTGAGGATGAGTTTTTCATTCTCAACGGTACCGATAATGATCAGCTCATCCGTTTTTTCTAATTCAGTATCAGGTGGTGGGCTGATCACCATCTGCCCTCTCCTGTTGATGGCAATAATTGAACATCCTGTTTTTTCACGTATGGTGCTGTTCATAATGGTCTTTCCGCCAAATTGAGCTCCGGCGGGAATCGACAATACGGCGAGTCCCTCGGCAAAAAGTGAGATTCCATCCGGTTGGAGGAGCTGATAAATCGTGCCCGCTCCCAGTGATGCATAGGACATCACCAGGTCTGCCCCGGCCATATGAAGTTTTGGTACATTACGTTCGAGGATGGAGCGACTGATAATCTGGAGGTCCGGGCGCAGCTGTCGACAGTAAAAGGTCAGATAAATATTCATTTCATCACTGTGCGTGGTGACGATAACTGATTTTGCCGATTCGATACCCGCAGCTTTCAGGGTATTGATATCTGCTGCATCCCCGATAATAAAATTTTCCTTATCGGGGCCCCCGGCATTGAAGGTTCGTTTTTCGACGATTCGGTGACTGACACCATGCTGGGACAGTGTTTCAGCAGCAGCGTGGCCGACACGGCCACCGCCAAGAATCACAACCTGCACATTTTCTTCGCTCTGGATTTTTTCTACCGCATACTGTTTGTCAAAACCTTCCAGCTGCCGAGATGAACCGGCAAGCATAAGAATGGATTTGGGGGTGATTACTGCATGGGGGGATGAGGCGATGAATTTACCTTCTTCCATGATACCGATTACCGTGACCCCGGTGGTCTGCCTGATACCTGCTTCTGTCAGCGACTTGCCGACAAGTTCGCTATCAAGGGCGGACATCTCAGAAATGAGAACATCGTTAAATCTGCCGATGATATTTGTGGTCATGCCAACCCCGAGCGTTCTCCTGCTCAGTGATTCGCCGAGCATTTTCATGAATTGAAAAACACGGATATTTCCAGAAAACTCAAGAATATCTATGGAGTGATCGTGATCTGCGTTGGTGATAATCGGTACGTCCCGGTTTACTTCACGTATGGTGAAGGAGATATTGGTGTTGGTCAGGTCGTCACTGGTGATAACGGCCAGCGCTGCGTTTTCGATTCTGAGGAGTTTGTACGTTGAAGGTCGGTCAGGTTCTCCGACAACAACCAGGTACCCCTGATCTATCAGTTCATTTGCCTGCCCGAGGTCAGCGGTGACAATGACATAGGGGATACCCTGTTTTGCAAGACGTTCTATCAGTCTCGTGGTGATCGGGTCAAAACTGGTGATAATGACATGATCCTTGAAATCTTCGGGCAGCTCACGGGGCGTTCGTGCTTTTTCCTGGGCGTCGAGCCATGGAGCATAAAAAAACTGGATAAAAGTGAATGGCAGAAGTATCAGCAGGAAGAGGACACCGGAGAGCAGGACCACTATCGTAAAGAGCAGCCCGAGATCGGTGTGAAAGGTGATATCCCCAAAACCAAGGGTCGACATCACGGTCATGGTCCAGTAGAACCCGGTTACCCAGCTGAAGTAGCGGCCCTCATAGGTCATCAGAACGTGAAAAAGCACCGAATAGAGACAGATAATAAGGCCCAGAAATGCTAAAAACTTCCAGAGCATGGCGAAGTTTCGCTTGGTGGTCTTATTCTGCAGGAAATAGATGAGTTGCGCGGGGAGCGTTTTCATATAGATGAGGGAACCGGTTGATTAAAAATTATTTGAAGCTGGCAGACTGACCGGGTACAACCGGAATTACCATTTAATTGTCTGGTTTGGATAACTGTTTATATCTGCTGAGTGACAGAACTATACCATAATGATTTGAAAATTCGAACTCTGTCTTGAGTATTGTCAACCATTGTGTTCTTTATAATAAATGCAGCAGCAGGAAACCAACCGTAGCAATTCAGATTAGATATTTATTAGGCAGGGGTTTATGATCAAGTACAGAGCGGTGAGAACGAATTCTATTGGTAACGTGATTGTATGTATACTCCTGCTTCTCACCTTTTCCTGCTCGGCCCCCGAACCATATATAATCGGTTTTCTGGGTGGAATGACCGGTGGACTCAGTGATATCAGCATTGCCGGGAGAAATGGCGTTATCCTGGCAATAGAGGAGGTCAACAGGAAGGGAGGTATTTTAGATCGAAAGGTGGAGCTGCTGATAAAGGATGATAAGGGCGATCCTGAAAGCGCACTGCAGAGCATGGCTTCGTTTGCTGACAAGGGGGTCGTCGGTGTTATTGGACCGATGACCAGCGAAATATCACGCGTCACAGCCCCACTGGCACAGCAGGAGGAGATAGTGATGATCAGCCCCACTGCAAACAGTGCTGATTTCTCCGGGCAGGGAGACTTTTTTTTCAGGGTTTCTTCCACTGACAGAGATGAGGCACACCAGCTTGCCGATCTGGCCTTCCACAAAAGGGGATATCATCGTGTCTCGATACTCTATGACCTGACCAACAGGGAGTATGCTGAAAATCGGGTTCTCTATTTTAAAAATTTTATTGAAGAGTTTGGGGGAACGATCGTCCAGATAACTTCATATACAACACGAGATGATACGGATTTCGGTCTGCTTGCGACCCAGGTTTCACAAAATAATCCAGATGCTGTCTACATTCTTGCAGGTGCTGGCGATTTAGCCCGTATCTGTCGACAATTAAAGAAGCAGGAACAGAATCTTCCGGTACTGGCAACCGGCTGGGCAATAACCCCGGATCTTATTCGCCAGAGCGGGGCAGCGGTGGAAGGTATAGAATTCTTTCAGTCCTATGACTTAAATAGTCAGGCTGTCGCCTACCAGGGTTTCATCAGGAACTACAAGGATCGGTTTCATGAGAATCCACCGTTTGGAGCATTTTATGCGTATGAGTCAGTAACGGTTTTATTGACTGCGCTTGAATGGGCAGGAAACAAAAGAAATGTCAACAAGGTTATCCACGAAATCAAAGTTTTTGACGGATTACAAGATACAATTGTGTTCGATCAGTATGGCGCTGCTGAGCGATCGCTGGTTCACAAGAAAATCGATAACGGCATTATTGTTACCATCAGTCAAGAATAAACCTTCAGCATACTCTCCGGTGTCCTGTCGCTGGCTGAAGATGATGAAGCAAATGATCACTGGTAAATTTCGAATTTTCTAGTGAATCTCCTTATGAATTCTGGTGTTTTTGAGAAGTTTCAGGGCATATAACAGCGTCAGGATGGTGAGCAGTAAACCGTACCAGGGAAACCAGTTTATGGTCGCCCGAAAGGCTTCATTTTCAATAAGTTCTGCAATCATTTCCGGGTTCATTTCATGGACCGCCTTGCGTTGAAACTGCATGAGCAGAGCAAATAAAATCCCGATAATACCATAGGCCAGATTGAAGGCCAGTCCCTTAAAGCTCAGAACCGTTGCCCGCTGCTCTGAGGAGGCCACCAGGTTTAAGTAATGACTGGTGAAAAAGGCAGTGAGCATCAACCCGATTGTCACCAGTGCCATTGGAATAACACCCAGGTAGGGGACAAAGCCGGTAAGTCCCCAGAGCGCCAGAAAAGTGATAAGTCCCAGCCAGAGACAGTTCTGCTGAGGGCTGAATTTCCTCACCATATACTCTGCAAGTTTTGGAATCAGCAGCCCGAGTATGGAGAGCAGAGCCATAATCAGGCCAAAACTTGCTTCCGGCAGGTGAATCAGTCGAAAATACTGGCTGGTCAGGGTAATAATCATTCGGAGTACGTGATCATACATCATTCCGAAAAGAATCACTGCCATGGCAAAGGGCGTTGCCATAATCCATAAACCCGCCTGCCAGGTAACCTTCCCTGCCTGCCAGGCGGTAGCCATTGAAACCGGTTGAGGATCTTTATTCCGTTCCTCACCGACCTCTTGCATTCCAAGGGTCGCCCAGAGGGAAAGAAAACCCAGAACCAGGGTGAGGTAAACCGGGAACCGCATACTGACCTCCTGGGAAACGGTCGCCGATATACCCAAAAGTGCCAGAAACCTGTTGACCACATCAGGGTCATAGAGCATTGCTCCGGTCGTCATGGAAAGTATACCGGCCAGTGCCTTGAGACGCATCTGCAGGCTCAAAACCTTCGGCCAGTGATCAGGATTGCCATCCTGTACCAGTGAATCGTAGGCAATCGCTTCATCAGCTCCGCTTGCCATGGCTTCTGCAAGTCCGCTTAGTATACGATTAATAAAAAAGGCCCAAAAAACGACATTGATAGAACTGATCGGCACAAAAGCGATGACACTGAGCTCGAATATCATCAGTACAGAGGTGAGGACCAGTAAGCGTTTTCGACCAAGAAGGTCGGCAAGGGCACCTGATGGCACCTCGCAGCAGACGATGGTAATTGCCCAGACGGTGTTTAGCAGAGCAAACTGCTCGATACTCAACCCGTAATCGAGGAAAAGAATCGTGAAAACAGGATAATAGAATCGTGAGTTGAAAAAAATTCTAAAGGCAATGAACCGGCGGATATTTTTAATACGAAACGGAGAAGGTGCTTTCATGGGCGTCTCTGCTGCTGGCAGTGGTTCATCAGTAGGCCTGCGCACTCAGCCGTTACGCTTTTCTGCATACAGCTCTCTTACCATTTCAGTAATCGTGCGGAAATCGATTTTTCCGCTGCCCATTTTCGGTAACTCATCGAAGATAATGAATTGCTTTGGTAAGGCAATCTTGGGAAGCTGCTCCGCCATCTGCTTCAGTGTCGCTTTTTTGTTTATCTTCTCTGTTATAACGGCAACGATTCGAGCGCCTTTTGTTGAGTCTGGAATCTCAACAACACAGCAATGGGCTTCTTCCGGTAAGAGGGTGTCGAGCACGGACTCAATCTTGACGAGTGAAACCATTTCGCCACCGATTTTAACAAATCGTTTGATTCTTCCCACATGCCAGAGATATCCATCCTGATCAATATTGCCCATATCCCCGGTATCGTACCAGCCGCGTCGGATATGCAGGGAGGTTTGCTCGAAGTCATCAAAGTACCCTTTCATGACATTATCTCCCTTTACCAGTATTCTGCCGTCCTCTCCTGGCCCACACTCCTCTCCTGTTTCATAGTTTTCGATCCGTACCTGGACATCCGGTATCGGCTTTCCAACACTGCCGGGACGATTGTCCTCGGGAGAGTTGGCTGATATGACCGGAGAACATTCGGTGGCACCATAACCTTCCAGGAGCGTCTGCTGATGTTTTTCCTGGTATGCGTCACGCAATGAGTCAGGACACTTGTCCGCACCAACCAGGGCAATTCGCAGTGATTCAAAATCGCCTTGTTCAGATCTTTTCAGGTATCCCCAGAAAAAGCTTGGGGTGCCGACCATTAAGGTTGCTTTGTGATCTCTGACAATTTCACAAATCTTCCGGTATTCCAGGGGATTGGCATAGGTCAGGATGGTGTCCCCATGGTGCAGTGGAATCCACAGATTGACAGTAAGGCCAAACACATGAAAGTAGGGCAGGGAGGAGAGGAAGGTGTCGTTGCCGGCGAAGTTGAATCGCTGGCTTGCCGAGCTGATATTCGAATTGATATTTTTATGGGTCAACTGAACCGCTTTCGGGTCTTTTTCGCTGCCGCTTGTGAAAAGGATGACTGCTGTATCCTCTTCGTTACCACCCTTCACGAGCACCTTGATCATGGCTGCCGGCAGTTTGGCAAGCAGGGCGGCTTTTACCTTTTGCAATGCACTCAGGTTCTCCATGATATCTTCAATGTAGATCATCCCGTCAACAAAGGGACACTCAATCTTTTCAAGCAGCGCCCGCGAGGTGATAATTGTGCGAAAATCACACTTGCGTTTGGCATATTTGGCGTTTTGCTCAGCTCCGGTCGAATAGTTAACCATCACCGGCACACGGCCGCTCATCAGGAGGGCAATTTTGGTCAGAATACAGCCTGCTGATGTGGGCAGCATGACACCGATAAACCCCCGGTCATATTTCTTGAACACGCGGGATAACAGCAGTGAGGCGAGAAGCGCACGGCTGTAGGAAACCTCTTTATTGGTTGTAAAATCGTGGATTGCCAGTTTGTCACCGACTCTTTTGGCAACGTCAATGAAGTGATGATGCAGCAGCACGTTTGTTCTCCAATTTGAGTGGCAGGTAATGGCCCGGCAATGACTGAACCGGAATCAACGGCTTTGATGTGCTGATTTGACTACCATGTTTACCTGAATTTGGCAAGAAACTGCAGGTCATGCCTCTGTTGCTGATTGGTTTGAAAAACTGGCTGCTTGAGAACCATCACCGCTAACAGGGGAACGACATATCCTTTTGCTATTACCTTTTTTTCGAGGTACTATGACGGTCGTCAATTCTTTACCGTTGCAAAGCTTACCACAGGCTCTGCTGTGGCTGCTGGCGGTTTACTGTATGAACGAATGACCGTGTTGGAAATGTCAGTAGATCCAGAGAAGAAACAGAGGTCTTCCCCCTTCCAGGAGAGAGTAATGGATAACAAACTGGTCTTGATAATAATTGCACTTCTCTTGCCGCCCCTGGCGGTCTTTATGAAGTCCGGCGCAGGAAAGGATCTGCTCATTAATATACTGCTCTGCTTTGTCTTCTGGGTCCCGGCAATTGTACACTCATTGTGGGTTGTTTCCCAGTAACCCATCAGACCAGAAGAAAGCTATTTCAGTTTCTTTTTCTTTTTTGATGATCCTGACAGATGTGCCGGTTCTTCAGTGATCAGTTTGTCTTCGATCAGCTTATAGGCAACGTAATACTTGAGGATATTGCTGACGTACTGCACCGTTTCCCGACCAATTTTTTTTGCCGCAACCACCTCTACATTGTGGAACCATTTGTTCGGGTCGAGCCCCATTTTTACTGCATCCTTTCTCAGTCCGGCGATCTTGGCGGGGCCGGCATTATACGAAGCAAATGCAAACAATGCTCTGTTGTATTGATCAACCCCTTTAATATCAGCAAAATACCTGTCAGTCATAAAACGTAAATATTTGGTTCCTGCGTGGATGTTCGGGTCAACTTCGGAGATATCTGGGATACCGACATTTTTATCTTTTGCCGTCGACGGCAGCACCTGCATGACCCCGACAGCACCCTGGCTGCTCTTGGCGCTGGGATCAAGCCTTGACTCCTGGTAGCCAAGGGCTGCAAGCATCAGGTAGTCGAAGTCATACTGAGCGCCATATTTCTTAAAGTAATTGATCATGATCTTGAAACGTTGAAGATGTTCGTTATAGATTGAATCGGTGATATATGACGTTGTCGTGAAGTATTTATTGAAAAGCGTATTACCCATCGTGGTCCCGATTTTATGGTCTTTTGCGAATGTATTGATAACTGCTTTCAGCTTGGGGTTATCTTTTCTGACCGCCCAGCCGATTTTTCCCTCCGTACGTAATTTGATGTTCGGGTGAAGTTTGATTTTGTCAAATATTTTTGCCCAGAATTCTCCTTTGTGACTGTCGATTATCATGTACTTGATAAGATCGGCATTGAGCATCTCCAGCAGATCTTCATCCTCAAGGTTGTCATTTGCTAAGATGAGCTTGGCCTTTTTTTTGCCTGCTGCTTTCAGTGTCTCATTCAAGCGGAGGAGGCTTTGATAGTAACTGCTTGACTCCCTGACATGAATTTTTTTCCCAGAAAGGTCAAAGACCGATTTCAATGGTGCAGAATCCATGGTTGAAACGACAATTTCGTTGATGCCGGTTGCAAACGGGTCTGAAAAGTCCACTTCTTTGAGTCTGTCTGGGGTAATGGTCAGGTTGCCGACGGCGATATCGCCTTTTCCATCCCTGAGGTGAGGTATCAGGTCTTCCCGGGCTGTCGGTATGATAATTGCGTGTATTTTCAATGTCTTGGTTTTATGCTTCTTATTGATGAATTTTTCAAACTGCATGATCAATTCGTAGGTAATGCCGCGTGGCTTGGCACCGTCGAAAAAGTAAAATGTTTTACTGTACGGCGCCAGAACCCTGATCAGCCGCTCTTCGATCATCTTGTCATAGTCCCCTTTAAACGGAGCAGACAAACGACCGATGTCATCCTCCGGAAGTGATTGGGAATCTCCATCGGCTGCACTGGATCCAGAGAAGGGCAGCAGGGTGAAAAGCAAGGTAAGCATGGCTGGTAAAATTCGTTTTGTTAGCATAGTTTTTGGTTTGTGTAATGGTTATCGATGATATGTTTAAGAATTGAGCCACTTGCAAAACGTCCTTTTCGCCCAAACTCTGCGTTACGCTCAAAATTTTATCCTCGGAATATTAACTATATGCCTGCGTTAAAATTTTTCTCATGCCTTGATTTTGGACGAAAACCCTCATTTTGCAAAAGGCTCAATTGATTGAGTTATTCAGATTCCGCTTCCTGGAGCAACTCTCTGGCAATTTCTTTTTTTACCTGAATGCCAAGTTCCGGGAAATGGCTTGCCTGTGCGACCAGGTTGCCACGACCTCTGCTCAATTTATTCATCGCCCTGTCATAACTGTCCCTGCTGGTATCGAGCTGCTTACCCAGTCTGTCCATATCTTCAAGAAAGCCGCGCAGTTTATCATAAAGGAGGCTGGCTCTGTTTGCAATCTCAACAGCATTGCGATTCTGTCGTTCAAGCTGCCAGATGTGCTCGATGATTCGCAATGTGGCAAGCAGTGTCGTCGGGGTGACAATGATGATTTTGTGCGCATACATCTCGGAAATTAATGTTTCCTCAGCCTGAGCTGCGGTGATAAAAGCAGCATCGATTGGCACAAACATCAGCACGAAATCAAGAGATTGCAACCCTTTGAGGGAGCTGTAGTCTTTGGTGCTCAGCGTTTTAATATGATTTTTCATGGCCATCAGGTGCTCTTTCATGGCCTGTGACGCTTCCTTCGGTTCCCCGCAGGAGACATAGCGGGACCAGGCGGACAGCGATACCTTGGAATCAATAACAATATCCTTGCCATCCGGCAGGTGAATAATGATATCCGGTTTAAAGAGGTGGTTATCACGGTCACGCAGTCCCTTCTGCGCGTCATATTCGAAGCCTTTTCTCAAACCTGACTGCTCCAGGAGTCTTTCCAGGACGAGCTCTCCCCATGCTCCCTGGGTCTGACGATTGCCAGCGATTGCCTGGGTAAGGTTTCGTGCCTCTTCGTTGATCTGCTGGTTGAGGCTTCGCAAATGGAGAATTTCCTGCTTCAGAGATGTGCGATCTTTGGTCTCTTCGACGAATATGGTGTCGACACGATCTCTGAATGAATCGATCTGTTCACGGAATGGTCGGAGCAGGATGTCCAGTTTTTCGCTGTTTTGTGATGAAAATGTCCTGCTTTTTTCATCGAAGATCCGTTGTGCAAGATCCCTGAATTGCAGCTTGAGTTCGGCAGATGTGTTTTCCAGCAGCGCCTCCCTTTCCAGCCGGTACTGCTGTTCCAGGCTCAAACGCTCTTCAAGGAGCACGTTGGCAAGGCTCAGCGAATGATATTTCCGTCTCCACCTGGCAGCCTGTAATCCCAGAATGATACAGATAAGGCCGAAAACGACTGCCAGGCCAGAGGGCAGCAATTGTTCCAGTGTTTGTGTTTTAAGGTAGTTAATTAGGTCTTCAACCATGGTATTCCGGACATGATCTATGGTTTTGTCAACAACATCAACATCTCGTAGGCAGGGGCAGTGTTATAATGAAAAGCAATGTAGCAGGAAAAAGGGGGAAAAGAAAGAACGATACTGAGCTGGATTTCTTCTGGTACATGTCATCAGAAATCCAGGGAAACAGGAGCTCTCTTTGTCGCTGCTGTGCAAACAACCGGCCGACAGAGAGAGTACCCTGTTATGGGATTTATGAAAGACAGGATGAACGCCAGAACCAAGAAAAAGCGATGTGCAGGTCGATCATCCAGGGGGCCAAGTCATTGGTCTGCCGCCAAGGACATGCATATGAATATGAAAAACGAGCTGTCCAGCGTCTGCACCGTTGTTGAAAACGACCCTGAAACCATTGCTGATACCATTTTCTGCTGAGACCTGTGCAGCGATCCGCATCATTTTCCCGACTACCGTGTCATCCTCTTCTTTCATATCTGAGGCGTCGACGATATGTTTTTTGGGAATGACCAGGAAATGCTTCGGGGCATTGGGAGAGATGTCCCAGAATGCCATCAGGTCGTCATCCTCGTACAGCGTATCGGATGGGATTTCGCCTGCAACAATTTTACAGAACAAACAGTCGCTCATGAATCACCTCTTTGTGACGGGCTGGATTTTGTCTAACGGATTAATCATTATAGGAAAAGGTTAATGCATCGTTTTCCAGGTCGATGGTGGCAGTTCCGCCTTTTACCAGTTGTCCAAAGAGTATCTCTTCTGACAGCGTGTCACCAATTTCCTTCATGATAAGGCGTCGCAGTGGTCGGGCACCATAGTCCGGGTCGTATCCTTTCTTGGCCAGCCATTTACGGGCTGCCTCCTGCAGACGGATGTTGACTTTCTTTTCAGACAGTTGAACTTCCAGTTCTATAATCAGTTTGTCAACGACAGATTTCATGGAGTCGATGTCAAGTGAATCGAAGGTAATGGTACCGTCTAACCTGTTCCTGAACTCAGGAGAGAATAATTTATCTACTGCCTGGGCACTTTTTCCTTTTTTGTCGCCCACAAATCCAATGGTGTTGGCTGCCATTTCACGAGCTCCTGCATTGGTCGTCATGATGATGATGACATTGCGGAAATCGGCTTTTCTGCCTGAGTTATCGGTCAGTGTGGAGTGATCCATTACCTGCAGCAGGATTGAGTAAATATCCATGTGCGCTTTTTCGATCTCATCAAGCAGCAGCACGGAATAGGGGTGTTTCCGAATGGCCTCTGTGAGCAGCCCGCCCTGATCGAATCCCACATAACCGGGAGGTGCCCCGATGAGTCGTGCAACCGCATGTTTTTCCATGTATTCACTCATATCGAAGCGCTCAAAGTGAACAGCAAGAGCGCTGGCCAGTTGCCTGGCGACTTCTGTCTTTCCAACCCCGGTCGGGCCCGCGAAGAGAAAACTTCCCGTCGGCGAGTCCGGGTTGCCAAGCCCCGCACATGAACGCTTAACTGCCTGAACGACAGCCTCGATTGCACTGTCCTGACCGAAGATAACCGATTTCAGCCGGTTTTTAAGGTTCTTCAGAGATTCTCTTTCTGAAGCTTTTCTTGTGCGGGCTGGGATACGCGCCATGCGTGAAACAACCTTTTCGATATCGGATACTTTTACCATTCCGTTTTTCTTGCCTTCAAGCCTGAAAAGAGAGCCGACTTCGTCCATCACATCAATTGCCTTATCAGGTAGAAAACGCTCGTTTATATAACGATCGGCAAGTTCTGCGGTGGCTCGAATGGCAGTTTTAGAGTAACGGATCTGGTGATGTTCTTCGTAACGCGTCTGTAATCCTTTCAGGATCAGGAAGGTATCTTCAACGGTCGGTTCCTCGATATCGATTTTCTGAAATCGTCTGGAAAGTGCCCGGTCCTTTTCGATCTGGTTCTTATACTCTTCATACGTGGTGGACCCGATGCAGCGCAAAATACCCGATTGTAATGCGGGCTTAAGCAGGTTGGAAGCATCCATAGAACCACCGCTGGTCGCACCTGCTCCAACGAGGGTGTGCATTTCATCGATAAAGAGTATGGCGTTATCTTTTTTCTCTATGGCAGCGACAACGTTTTTGAGCCTTTTCTCAAAATCACCGCGATACTTAGTGCCGGCAACCAGTGTTCCCATATCAAGGAGGTAGATTTCCACGTCCTGGAGCAGTTCCGGAATCCTCTTTTTTGCACCCTCAGCGCGGGCTTTCTGGTCTTCATAAATACGCAGGGCCAGTCCCTCGGCCATGGCAGTTTTACCGACTCCCGGTTCGCCGACGAGCAGCGGATTGTTTTTCTTCCGGCGGCAAAGCACCTGCATCATGCGGTTAATTTCATCGTTTCTGCCGATGAGCGGATCAATCTTACCCTCGGCTGCAAGCGTTGCGTAGTTAACCGTATAGTCAGCCAGAGCCTTATCTTCTTTCTCCTTGGGAGGAGATGTCTCCTGGTTTTCTGTGCCGGGAGGCATTTTGGGCAGTGGGGCCTGCTGTAGTCCTTCAGGCAGCTCATGAGAGACAAAATGGACAACAGCCATACGGCCGACGCCGATGGAACTGAGGAAATAAACCGCGTGGGATTCCGCCTCAGAAAATATGGCCACAAGAACGTCGCCTGAGTCCACTTCTTTTTTCCCACAGCTCTGTACGTGTGCGACAGCCCGCTGCAATACACGGTTGAAGGCAATAGTCTGTGTCGGGTCACCGCCTGTTGCATCAGAGATTGTTGGGATTTCAGCGGCAAAGAACGCTTCAAGTTTATGTTTCAATGTCTCAACAGACCCACCGCATTCGCTGATGATATAGGCAGTTAAATCATCATGGAGAAGCCCGTAGAGCATGTGCTCAACGGTAACAAATTCATGGTTGTAGGTTTTCGCCTCTTTGATTGCCTTGATCAGCGATGACTCTAGTGTTTTACTCAGCATGTGTCTCACTCGTATAAATTAATTTTGCTACTCTTTTTCCATAGTGCAGCGTAAGGGGAATTCATTTTTCTTCGCAAGTTCATGAACAATTGCAATCTTGGTTTCACATATCTCCCGGGTGAAAACCCCCGCAATACCGACGCCATCATTATGTACATTTAACATAATCATGGTTGCGTCATGGTTGGATTTTTTAAAAATGTGTACCAATATTGAAACAACAAACTCCATAGTTGTGTAATCGTCATTGTGCAGCAGAACCTTATACATCTGAGGTTTCTTTGTCTCAATTACCTCTTCGGTTAAAACCGAGCCCTGTAGATCACCTTTTTTTTCGGTCATTCCTGTTATAATTCATTGTACTTAAATGGTTAATCTTCAGGACCTGCAGCTCTTCCCTGGATAAATTATAAGCTTGATCGGTCCGTTTTCAATCCTG
>NODE-331-length-17069-cov-14.5125_pt1 | contig 17069 bp, 14 predicted proteins | sample MGYA00139097_ERZ477577 | MGnify/ENA metagenome assembly ERZ477577
TTCTGATGGAGGTGGAAGTGCCGCTGGTGTGCAACTATTGATAACCCTATTCTATTAAGTTCAAGTCGTTGGTCCAGTCTGCCCATTCTCATTGGCAGTGGAAATCTCTATCCGGTACTGCAAGATACCGCACGATCCTGTCGTGCTATCTTGCATCTAACCTGGCATTCTTCCTGAATTGATCAGCGAACAAAACTAGAACCGTTGTTTACACATAGATGGATATACGAAGGTCTTGAAAGGCCCCGAATTTAGGGTTTACCCTTGAGTCTTTTCTAATATGTGTTCAATTACTGCACTATGTTCGTGTTGGGGGCTGAATAAGATCATCTCAGTATCCTTTTCAGCCCTGACAGTATGCCCTGGAGGCCAGTAAAACAAGTCACTAGTTTCAGGCGTTTCTTGGTTCCCATCTGCAAAACTGACTGTCAGTTTTCCCTCAATAATATAACCCCAGTGAGGCGACTGGCAGAGGTCACCCTCAAGGCCTTTCAATAGTTCTGAAATATCAGTTCCTGCCCCCAAGGAGAAGTATTCCCCGCCAATTTTACCGTATTCTGTTGCGTCACCAAAGTCCTTGACTTGGCGGGCTATTGCCCCTGGAACATCAATTCTAACTGGTATGTCATTTTTAGAGATTCGCATGGATTATACCTTTTTATAAATATGTGAAGATGTATCTTTTCGGAAATATGCTTCAGAATGACGCTGCAAAGTCCCGTAGCGTATATGGACATCTGACTCTAAACTGCTAGGAACAAACTTATGCCACGGTGTGGTATGTGTCAAGGTGGCATTGGTGATACTCTTAGGTTGCCAGAACAAATCATATCAAAAAGGGTAATTACTCAGAATTGATCTTATTCCTGTTAAGTTCATCCCGGCGAATGTTGATTGAACTTAACGTTGCCATAACGAAGCTAATCAACGTGGTCTTCGACGCCGCCGAAGGTGTATTTTTGTTTCTCTTCAGCCATTGGTTATCAATGAGACGGTAAGATCAATTGCTGACTTTTAATCTATAGGTGTCAGGTTGGATTAAAGTTTCACAAATTACCATACATCGAAGTTGCTGCCCCTCAGTGGGAAATACCCGTGTAACAGTTCTACATCAATCTCGTACCCAAGGTCCTGGGCCTTAGCCAGATGATAATCTTCCCAGCGTTTTCTCCTATAATCGACGGAGCGATCAATATCTTCAGCAGTGCTCTCTCCACTTTCGATACTTTTCAATGAGACTGTACCGCAAGCACCCAATACAGGCTCGTCTCGGAAATCTTCGGGATGAGCGTCGTAATATTTGAGATATGCTTCATTGTTCTTTTGACTCATAAAGAGAGGATTCTCCTAATTTGAATGTTATTACTGGAATTATTTTTTTCTGTTCGAAGCTTACCATTTCTTGCAGTAACGACCCAAGAGAGTCTGATTATCCTGCGGGGTATGGAGAAAGTTTGGAAATCAATTTCACAGCGCCAGCCGAAAGGGTATACCAAGGAGTACATTCTCCTCATTGCACCCAATTTTTATAATTTATATTAAATTATTACAATTATTTAAACGACACATATCGGTGGACGCCGCCTCCACCAATTAAGTAGAAAAAACATTATTTTCATGCGCCCCATTTTCACACTTCTTGGGGTACCAGGAGAGACCAAGCTCTTATTTTTCTTAACAGCCTTGTCAATGCCGCAATATCAGCAGATGAACGACAGCATTAGATTGCAGCTTCTTCAGTATGCTAAATAACCAAATCTCAAAGCGAGAGGATATTGGGTAGGATTAGTACTAATAGCCCTTACCACTGCCCGGATTTAGTTTCATCACATCCTCTTTTATCATATCATACGTTCCATTGATCTCGGAGTCAGAGAAGCCTGCTTCTCTCAGACAAGACTGAAAACTCCGGGTGGCGTGATTAAGCTGAGCAACCGAAACCCGTCCGATATCATATCCATAGATAGCATCCCCCATGTTTCCTGCCTTTGCTTCACATTCTTCGGGAATAGACGGCAAGTACCCAGATGAGATTTGTCCAGCATTATTTGAGGTTTCCGAAGATACCTGCTCGGATGAATCAACATAGTATTGATAAGCGAAATAACCGGCTACCGCCAGGATAGCTATGAAGATCAGATTTTTCATTTTTCCCCTCTCTGCTTGAGATAATGATATCTAAACACACCAGAAATCAATTAACTGATAGAATTCACGATGGTAGCCCAGCTGTTGATTATGATCACGAATAGCAGGAAAAAATTGCCAATTCGTCGACTTAAACAAGCCATGCAAATCACTGACAAAATTTGCAACAACTTTCCCATCATGTTGCCGCTATGATGACCAAATGTATGCATCATAAATCGGGTTATCAGATTCGCTTCAGCTTTGATACCATATTTCGACACAAATTCAGCAGTTGATAAGTAATCGAAGAGTATCGTCACCAATAGAATCAACCATAAATACCAATATCGTTTCAGGGAAAACGTTAGATTTTCTTTGATGGGCACTTTTTCATCAAGTATTTTCATCGATAAGATCCTTTGGTCCAGTCTCCTGCGACAAGATTCTATCTGTTTGAAAGCCATGATTTGATTGACTAGACAGTAATCAGTTTTTACAAAGTATAGGAGAGTAAAATACATGGTTCGAAATGAACAACATCACCCCTCATAATTAAATGCAACTTCCTCTCAGCTACAAAATAATTCTGCCCGTGGCCTTGATCCTCGCCATGTTGTTTGGCTGCAGTACCAGAGAATTACAAACTCAGAATATTCCCCAAGCGAATCTTCCACCTGCCTATAAAGATACAAACCAGAACTACTGGTGGAGATGCCAATTCAAAATCGTTTGGCCAGAAAATAGCAGCTTAAACTGGGGTATGGATTTACTTCTAGCTCATTCGGTCATTTCTCCAGTTCTTCAAAATAATTACGAAAATATCTCTTATTGGCGCTTCCATAGAAGAGCAGCTCGTGACAATGCGGGCCACCAGTTTTCCTTCATATTCTTTGGCAAACCTGAAGCTGCTGCTAAGATTTATTGGGAAATCCAACAGAGTTCGATATTGCAGAGCGCTCTAAAAGCGAACCTCGTAGAAAAGGTAACTACAGGCGATCCCCAAAATCCTAGATTCCCAAATATTGAAGATACCAGCGATTCCAACTGGCCAGCGGACATTCAGAAAAACTGGCCTTCCTACATAATGGGTGTCAGTTCGTTATGGCTCGGACTTATAAATGGATCAATGCAGGAGCCAACATATGAGAATGATGACATCAACCTTCTATTGGAGAAATATCTTGAGGTTGATGCGAAGATCACTCAAATGTGGAGAAACGAGGGACAGCACGCGCTTCTTCATCACCTTAGTGCTGTCTTCGGATATAATCCTTTGTTTATAAGGAAGATGATTTCTTTCTAATCCTTCAATTTTCTGTCAATTCAGGTAGGGGTCGGATTTTGAAGACATTACAAGAATGAAATTGAAGACTGAGTGCTCTAGTAATCTAAATTCCTCTGCTTAGGTACTGGAATATTTTTAGTTTTGGGATGGGTCTCCCAATATTTATACCCAGATTTGTTTGATTCATTGGTTTGTTTCCCGCCACTTTTTTTACTCCTTTGACTCGTCTCAGTTTGTTGGATCATATCATGGCGAGTAACTCTATATGGATCAGGAACTGTATCGATGGTAATTGTTGGTGGATTATTCTTTAAATATTCTTCCTCCCACTTATTCTTTGACTGTGTTTTTAGTTTATCTCTCACAATAGACGAACCGGCCATCTATAAATTCCCGGCGAATAGAGCTTATCTCAATTCCTTCAGCGCTTTTATAATCAAGGCTAAATCACTCGAATTAGTAGACAGAAACTGACCGTGCTAGGAAAACCTTGGAAGTAAACAAGTGAACAGAGTTCTCATTTTCCCCTTAGCACTTCAATGTGTTAGTGGATAATTGGGCCTTCCTGCTTACATTTATCCCATCGGTTAAGGTGTACAGACCCACCTACTGAAGTACACTCAGAAATAAACTCGAGCTAATTTCTCCGCAATTATTATATGTTAGGGGGGCGGTTATTTAGTCGCACAAAGAAAGGAATTTTCATGGCTCTGCCTTTGATGGAACATTACCCCAGGCTCTGTTTTCTCGATGTACTTGATGAAACCACCTATGCAGATTAATTGATGAGAACACTTCTATGAGAATCGCAATTCAATATACGTTCGCCATTCTATCGCTCACCTTTTATGGTGGTCAGGTCTGACCCTACATGGCGACCCTGTCCCCCGTGTATCTGGGGACAATAATAGCGCTTGGGTTCCTGACTCTGCTGACGATGCGCCAACTGCTCGCCAAGAAAATCATCGATAATGCTGATCCCTATGAGCAGCCGAAAAGAGCCTTCATTCTAGAATTTATCATCTGTATTTGTGCAGCCTTTTTAATCATTATCTATCAGAATCGGGTACTGCATTTTCCTCTGGAAAGTACCTTGTCGCTTCTCATTGGCTGTATCATTGCTGGTTTTTTCATAGGCTTGAACTCCTCACTTATCAAAGAAAGAGAGATTATCTCCCATGCAGTAAAAGCCGGTGAATATGGCTTCCGCTCAATAAAGTATTCACCAATTACGCATAAATTCACCTTGATTGCGGCAACGACTTTTGTGTTCGTCTGTCTCGTGTTGATTATGGTGTTCTCCCGTGATGTCGAGTGGCTGGCAAACACTGCCGGGGATGCCGACTCGATAATGAATGCCCAGTTATCGGTAATATACGAGGTGTTATTTATCATGGGCGTCCTGATGATTCTGATCTTCAACCTCATCATTTCCTATTCACAAAATCTCAAGATTCTTTTCAACAATCAGACGGTCATTCTGGAAAAGGTCCGGAAAGGAGATCTGAGAAGCAAGGTTCCAGTAGCCACCCAGGATGAATTTGGAGTTATCGCAGAACATACCAATCACATGATCGATGGACTCAGACATCGATTTGAATTGATGCACTCCCTAAAGCTCGCGGAAGAAGTTCAGCAAAATCTTTTACCAACTGAAAACCCTTCCCTTCAGGGCTATGACGTGAGCGGAGTATCGATGTATTGTGACCAGACCGGAGGAGATTATTACGACTATTTCCCTCTACCAAACGGCAAACTGGGCATCACCGTCGCCGACGCCTGCGGGCATGGTGTGGGAGCCGCCATGCTGATGACAACGGTTCGAGCTTTTTTAATTTCTGCAGTGGAAAATTATACGGATCCCGCAGGTTTGTTGAACGAAATCAACAAATGGATCACCAGGGACTCCGCCACCAGCGGCAATTTCACCACTATGTTTTTTTTAGAACTGGACCCGCAGACTCACCTATCGCGCTGGGTGAGAGCCGGGCATGAGCCACCGCTTCACTATCACAGCCACTCAGGTTTAGTGACGAAACTCGAGGGTGTTGGGGTGGTTCTAGGCATCGACGAATCATATACCTTCGAGAATCAGCACACCGAAATCCAGGAAGGAGATATCATCCTTATTGGCACCGATGGTATCTTCGAAACGAGAAATCAGGACGACCTGGTTTTCGGTCAGGAGAGAGTGCGCGACATAATCAGCCTGCATAAAGATCAGCCGGCCGCAGTTATACAAAAAACCATTGTCTCAGAAGTGAAAGGCTTCCGCGGTAAAATTAGCCAGGAAGATGACATTACACTTGTCGTCGTCAAAGCAGATTAATTAATCAGCTTTGTTGTCGTCGAATGCCCCTTGCTTTATCTCTTTAAGGGAATCCTTACCTATCCGTGCCTTTTTCCCTGGCCAACATGTCCCTTCATCCTGTCAATAGCAGGGCCGGAGTGTGCAGTAGTCTTCCTGATTTGAATTCTCCACTAAATCGGTTCAGGGATCATTCTTAACCGCCGAACATCCATAACTCTAAAAATATGATTATGGTGTGCGGGCGGGGGATTTTTTCCGCTTTAAAATTGAACAGGAGTGATGGATGTCGAGCCCGATACTGAAAGCGGCACATGTTTCAAAACACTACAACATAGGCGAGCGTCGCGCTGTTGTCCTCCACAATGTTTCCTTGGAGCTTGAGCCGGGAGAGTTTGCTGTCATATCCGGGGCCAGCGGCAGTGGCAAGACCACCTTGCTCACCATTCTCTCGGGGCTTGATAAACCGAGTAACGGCCGGGTATGGCTGGCTGACGAGGACATCACCAACCTCGACGAAAATGGGCTTGCCCCGCTGAGAAACAGGTTGATAGGGTTCGTCTTTCAGGCATTTCACCTGGTTCCGTCCCTGACATCCCTGGAAAATATAATGTTCCCGGCAGAACTTAACCGGGATCCCGAGGCATCCGAGAAAGCGTCACACCTCCTGAACCGAGTTGGCCTCTGGGAACAACGTGACAATCGGCCTGAACAGTTATCCGGCGGCGAAAAGCAGCGCGTTGCCATCTGTCGGGCCCTGATCAATAATCCCCGCCTGGTCTTTGCCGATGAACCTACCGGCAATTTGGATTCAGAAAATTCCCGGGAAGTGGTTGAACTCTTGCTTGAACTGCAGCAAGAATTCAACACCACCCTGCTGCTCGCTACCCACAGCAGTGCCGTCACAGATCGAGCCGATCGAATCCTCTCCCTGCACGACGGCCGATTGGTTAAAAACGACATTCGGCCATGATGATTCATTATCGCTTTCTGTTGGAAGAACTTCGCTACGGCGGCAAACAGGTCCTTACCTTCGTTGTCTGTGTGGCTCTCTCCATCGCGACGCTGACCGCGCTTAACAGTTTCAGGCGGGATATTCATGGATCCCTTATTGACGAGGCGAGAGCCCTCCAGGGGGGCGATATCATTATCCATGCCCACCAGCCAATCTCTGAAGAACTGGAGGGCACCATTGATACCCTGGCCCAGGAGCAGGACTTCCAGCAGCAGAGTACCCTTGAATTTTACACGGTGGCACTATCCGAGGATAAGGACACCTCGCTATTCTCAAGTATCAAGGCCGTTGAATCTTCTTATCCTTTCTTTGGCACCATCGAGATTGCCTCCGGGCGGAAGCTTGGCGAGGTGTTGAAACCGGGCAGTGTCGTAGTCGCCCAGGAGGTGCTCGAAAGGCTCGATCTGGCAGTTGGAGGGCTCCTCAACATCGGCGACATCGCTTTTGAAATAGCTGATGTGGTCACCTTTGAGTCTATGCGGCCGGTATCATTCCTCACTCTTGGGCCGCGCATCTTCGTATCGATGGCAGACGTGGACCGACTTGGACTTCTCGGACGCGGAAGCAGGGTCGAACACGAAATACTGATCCAGTTAGCTGATCCGGCAACTGCAGATCGCCTTTCTGAATCGCTGAGCGCGGTCGCCATCCCCAGAGTGGAGCGGGTCGAGACGGCTAAAAATGCTCGCTCACGGGTGAAGGTCTTTTTTGACAACCTGCTCTTTTTTCTTTCATGCATCAGCATCCTGACCTTGATGCTCAGCGGCATCGGCATGCAGGGCTCCCTCTCCGCCATACTCTATCAAAAACAGAATGTCATTGCGGTGACTAAAGCCTTTGGTGCTTCCAACAGGTACCTGTTGATCCAATACCTGGCCATGGTCTCTTTTATGGGCGCCTGCGGCAGTGTAATAGGGGTTATCGCGGGCTATCTGATCAAAAGGTTATTTCCACTCTTGTTCAGAGATCTTCTGCCCCAGGATGTCGGTTATGCCTTTCACCCGGTTGACGCGCTGGAAGGGATAGTACTCGGCATATTCGTGGTGACAGTCTTCACCCTGCTTCCCCTGCATCGCCTGGGGGCAGTTAAGCCGGTGATGATATTCCGACATGAAACAGGGAGTGAAAAACCAGGAGCAGCCCCATTGCTTGCAGGAATTATCTGCACCGTGTTCCTGTTTCTGCTTGTCGTCCGCCAAATCGATGACCTTAAAATCGGTATTTTCTTTGTGATCGGGCTGATCTTGCTGATCGGGACAGTTGCACTGGCCGCCTCCGCCAGTCTCTGGCTGCTGAAACGTTCGACCCTACCTACGCTGGCACTTCGTCAGTCAGCAAAAAGTCTCTATCGACCCGGCAATGCATCCCGATCGATTGTCATCACCCTCACCTCTGCCATTTCGGTGCTGCTTCTGATCTTTCTTCTGAAGTTAAATCTGTTTGCCACTTTCATAGAGTCATATCCAGAAAATGCACCGAATCTCTTCTGTATTGATATTCAGCAGGATCAAAAAGATCTTTTCCAGTCTGTTGTTGGCGAGGAGGTGGTGCTGTTTCCAGTGATTCGAGCCCGCCTCTTATCCATCAACAACACCATGATCAATGCCGAACAGGAGAGACAAAGAAAAACCGACAACCTTGGTAGGGAGTTCAACCTCACCTATCGGGAAACCCTTCTTGAAGATGAAATTATCAGCGACGGCAAGTCGCTCTTTGGCGACAGCAAAAGTTTGCCTTCCGGGGTCGTCGCCCTATCGGTGCTTGACTCCATCGCCGAAATTGGAGAAATCGGTCTGCATGATCGACTGCGCTTTAACATCCAGGGAGTTGAGATTGATGCCCAGGTGACAAGCATACGTTCCAGGACCAAATCCAGGCTCTATCCGTTTTTCTATTTTGTTTTTGATTCAGGTACCCTCGAAGCCGCCCCGCAGACGTTTTTTGCGGCCATGCACCTGCCCAAGTCTCTGATCCCCGACATGATCACCGCCATCACCGCCCAGTTGCCAAATGTATCGACCATTAATGTCGCGGACATGGCTGATCGGTTCGGTCAATTGATGAAACGTTTGTCTGTCATCGTCACCTTTTTTGCTTCATTCTCGATTATGGCCGGCTGTCTTATACTGGTGAGCACGATTTTCGCGACCCGACTCGATCGTATCAAAGAGACCGTCTACTATAAAGTGCTCGGAGCCGACAGTAGTATCGTGCTGCGGATTCTGAGCTATGAGCATGCCATGTTGGCATTTTTGAGTTCGTCAATGGCCGTATTGTTTGCCGAAGCGGCCGCCTGGCTGATCTGCAGAACTGTGTTTGATATAGCCTATCAGCCTCATTGGTATGTCGCAGCACTAACGGTCCTCTCTTCAATCATACTCCTGGTGCTGATTGGTCTGGCAAGTTCAGTCGGCATCATCCGGCAGAGACCCGCAGTATATCTGCAACAGCAAAACAGCGTCTAATGATCACGACAATCAAGCCCAATGTTCTTTCCAGGACAATTCTGCTATTCATGATGGCGGTTATCTTACTGGCGGGAATCTCCTGCGATTCCTCCCCGCCACCCGAACAGCAGGAACCAGCAGAAAACAAAACGATGACAGATAGTCGAGGGGTTATCGTCGCCATGGGGGACAGCCTCACCTCTGGACTGGGAGTTCCCCCAGAAGATGCCTACCCCGCCCAGCTTGAACGGTTGTTGGCAGAACGAGGGCACGACTACCGAGTGATCAATGCAGGCATCAGTGGAGAAACGAGTAGCGGCGCCAGATCCCGGGTTAACTGGGTCCTGAAACTAAAACCCGACATAGTGATTCTCGAAACGGGCGCCAATGACGGGCTACGGGGAATCGATCCAACCCTGATCGAAGACAATATCGAGCAGATCATTGTCAGGCTCAAACAGGAGGATATTACCATTGTGCTTGCTGGCATGATGATGGTCACCAACCTCGGAAAAGACTACATAGCCAACTTTAAAAGCATCTATCCGCGGCTCGCCCAAAAACACCAGGTAATTTTGATGCCGTTTTTCCTGCAGGACACGGCCACCGAAACGTCAAAAAACCAGGCCGATGGGATTCATCCCAACAGTGAGGGATATAGAATCATCACCGCCAACCTGCTGCCGTTTGTGGAAAAGGCCATAACATCAGACTCACAATAGCCCCCTTAACCTGCACCTAACGACAGGGGTGGTGTCCAGGTGCGGTCAACTCTTGACGAGTCGGAGGTGGTGTACTCTGCAAACCTTCTTCCATAATTCCTTGATAATGACCATTGCCGAGTCCTCGTAGGAATCATAATCGGTGCCCAGGTAATTCCGGCAGGAATTGACCATGGTGGCATTTTGGTTGTACAGTCCAAATTCCTTTCTGATTATTTTAGTCATAACCAGGTAAACATCTGAATCCAATTTTTTTGGTGAGTTTGGAGATGACCACCCGGTCTCGGAGTGAAAGGTCTCTGTATAATATCTCGACGACCTCTTCCACGGTTTCAGCAACTGCGGCTGAGTCCGCCTTATCCAGTGGTTGAAACATAACCGCTTAGTTCCTTGTTTTATACTGTCCACCAGGCTTTCCGCCTGTCTGGTATCGTTTGTTATCACCATCAAAATCCATTGGAATTCTCACCAAACAATGAGATATCCACCTCCACTATAATGCACTTTCAGGACACTTCAGGGCGGATCCTCCTGAAAAGTTCCGATCGGCAGCAAGAACATTACTTGTGAATTCATCTGGCTTGACAAGGCGCCTTGGGAGCCGATAAATCACAGATACCAGAGTAATCCAAAATTATTTTCAGAATAATTGACCATTGGTTCAAGAAAAACACATGGCTCAATTGACAGGCACTAACGCTGTGGATATGCTTTAAATATTAGTGTTTACGTCTCTTTTTTTACCCATCAGCAGGCGTTTCATCACTTCCGGATACTTCTTTCGGAAGCTGATATGCAGATGGGTCAAAAAAATTTGTGGTGATGTGATTTTTGTTCTCTAGCGATACTCAGGAGTCACTATGGCTGACAGGAAGGCAGTGAGATTTTTTCAACGGGCATTCGTATTTCGTTTCGGAAGGATCGTTTTGCTCACTTTGATTATAATCTCAGCTATTTATGGGATTGTGGCAGCTGTTTATGCTACCAAGACTATTTTCAAAGTCAAGATGAACTATGCAGTTGTGCTGGAAAGATTAGGCGGCCATAGACAAGCTGTTACCGACATCGGCTGGCATGTCCGTCTGCCGTTTTTTACCAAAATTGAGCAGGAAGTAACCCTGATGAATCAGACGCTCTTTCTGGGCGGCAGTAACGAACCAATGCGCATCATCTCAGAAGAAAATGTAGCGCTCTGGACCTCTGCCCTGCTCACCTACCGGATCACTGACCTGAAAACCTGGGCCATTGAGAACCTTAATCCGATGATTCTGCTCCAGGGAGATTACGACGGCATCGTCAAAGATATAATGCAGGCTGAATCGGTAGGTAATCTGATCAGTGATCGCCAGCAGGTCAAAGAAAAAATATTCAAGGCTTTGAAGTCACAACCAATAAACGAAGGAGGGCCATCACTGGAGGAAAAATACGGCATTGAGATCATCAGCTTCGTTCTCAAAGAAACTCGATTTGGCGATAAATTGGTGGAAGCAACCGAGGAAAAGAAAAGGCGGGAACTGATCGCCGAAGCAGAAAACTATGCCGCCGATCAGGAAGCAAGCAGAATCCGGAAACTTTACGCGGCCTATCTGGAAGGTATCAGTTCCCTGCAAAAAGAAGTCGGCAGACCTGACGGCTCTACCGATACATCGCTGCTGCAATTTCTAGTTCAGCAGAAATGGGCCTCAGCTTACGAAAAGAACCAGACCGGTCAAAATACAGTGGTGATTCAAAATACTGAGAAGGTTCCTCCGGTTACCCTGCCGCTTCCAGCAAACGTTGAATGATCGGGGTTGAGCAACGCCAATGGCAAGACGATTAACAAAAAAAATCCGCTACATTCGCCTGCCTGAAGTACGTATAGCAGAAATAGATGCAATTGTTGCGTCATGGTCCAATGAAACCAAAGAATTCATGCGGGCCCGCCTCAACCAATACAAACCTCACGGAGGGTTTTTCAGAGGACTGGGCGGTCTTTTTCGCTGGTTTACCATATCTCCCCGTAAACGCGATCTGGCAATCCTGAAAAATCCGGAGATCCTCACCGACTGGCAAAAGAGATTTGAAGTCTCCGGACAAACGATACCGCGGAAAGCCTGGAACCACATCCTCGAAAAAGAACTCACTGACAACGATCACGCTTACATGCTCGCTCTGCTTGAGCGTGAGCTCTCCGATGTTCATCTTCCTGAGGAACTGGCCGATCTTTTCGAGAAGATTTACCGGGCCCATATAAGAAAAGAGTACACCACCGATCCGGAAGTACCGCAAGCACCGATCGTGCTGTTTGTAGGAACCAGTGGCAGCGGTAAGACCGCAACCGCAACCAAAGCCATCGAGCAGGTTTTCTTCGACAGCGACGTAAGGCCCGAGGTCGATCTCGCCCAGAAACGTCTCAATGTAATGGCTGAGGCGCCCTTCTGGAAATCTCTTGAGGATATAGAACCTGATTTGGCCTCGGAGATTGAGCGCCGTAAACGGCTGAAAAGGTACAAGCGGCTGTCGAAAATCCCCCTGATCAGCCTGGTATTCCGCAAGCAGATCGGCAAAAACCTCAGCGATCTTGAAGAGCAGAGCCTGAGCGTCGATTACGCCCGCATCACCCCCAATGATTTTCAAACAGCGCTTTCCGGGGAACCGGGCAATTATCTCAGACGGGCCTTTGGGAATCCGAGACAAACCTGTATCAGACATCTTGAAGAAGCTCACAGTGCCTTTGCCAGGAAGGAAAGCGGGGGAGCAAGCGGGGGCGGGCCGGAACGTCAGCAGGGAACCCTGGTAGACAGTTCCAACATTATCATAGATGAGATAATCAACGGTTCAAGAGACTGCCTGCTCATTGCCACTTCCGATCAGCCGGAGATTTTCGATTCAGCTATTTACAGGAGATTCGTCGAGAAAGGACTGATTATCGACGTCTCCGATTATTGGCTCAAAAAAGCCAATATGAAGGAGATCATCCGGATAGAGTTGATGCGCAACAATATCCGGGTCAGCACCGACGAGGTGCCGCCTGAATACGGACATATCCAGTGGATCGACCCCGAGGACCTCAACACAGCAGTCGGTAAGTTTTATCATGTATTCAAGGATCGTGCCCTCCAGGTAACACCGGCCTATGTCCGCAAACTGGTTGGCTATATCATCAGCCTCAAAGGAACCTTTACCGCAGATTTTCTGGATGACCCCCTGCTTGTTCGCCACGCCTTTGAAATGGTGGCCAGAAACGCCTTCGGTGATTTATTCAAAAAGGTGGTAAACAGGATCGACCGCAGTGCCCACTGGGATGATTACGTCGGTGACATAAAAGACACTTTCAGTGAGATGTCGAACAACTGCCTGATCTACAACGTAAGTGAAGAGAAAGGAGTAGTTCTTAATGGTCCTCCGGGCAGCGGTAAAACCTTTCTGGTGCGTACCTGGCTCAGCGAAAACAAGAAAATTCACGACATCAGCACCAGTCCAAGCGCCCTGCACAACCCAGCCGATCCCATCGACGGTACCGTAGAAAACCTGGTTAAAATCTATGATATTGCCAAGATGATTGCCCCGGCCGTGGTCTTCTTTGATGAGGGTGATGCGCTTGCCCCTCGCCGCAGCAGCAGCGGTGGTTCTCCCTCCGATCGTCTGACCAACAAATTTCTCAATATCATTGACGGTGAACAACCCCTGTCAAAGGTCTTCACTGTCCTGACCACTAACAGACTCGACCTTCTCGACCCCGCCCTTATCAGGTCAAAAAGGTTAAAAGTTATGGAAGTGTCGGGGCAGTTGGCGAAACGCGATATCAACGAGATCATTGATGCCACTATCAGCAACATTCCACTGGAACCAGGACTTACTTCAACCGAGGTAATCAATGCGGCAAAGGGGATCTGCCATACTCCAGCTGATTTTGCAGCATTCGCCGAGAAAGCTTTGTCACTCCGCAGTACCGAGTTGATGGTATTAAAAAAATTCAGGGAGATCTCATCCCTTTCTCCCGAAAAACAGGATCGATTTCTCAAGTTCAACCTGAAAACTCTCACCGGCATTCTAGAAGCTGTTGGTGACAGTGGCGTTCTGTTAAAGGCCTTGCGTGAATCAACAACAGAGTTTCTGGCTAACTATGAAGAAGCGATCACCCATTTTGCCAACGTCGGCAACGAGAATGATTATCCGCTCTGCCACACTCATTTGAGGCATGCCCGCGAAGAAATGTCTCAAAGCCCAACCAGGAAAGGAAAGGTAGAGCTCGATGACTTCCTCGAAGCCGAACTCAGTAGAGAACCGCAAAAAGGTTTTATTGTCGGTGTGGGAGCCAACGATATCGACGGCGTTCTGCTTCCCATCGCCACCAGCCTTACCTACAGTCAGGGGGTAGAGAAGGTACTCGTTACCGGGGCCGTCGCGGCCTCAGGTGACAGTTCAGCCCAGATGGAAATGGCCGTCCAGATGACGCAGCAGTCAGCCCAGGAAGCCTTAACGCTGGTAAAAAACTATTTCCAGGCTTTGATCCCCCAATACAGTATGGCAAAGCTCCTGGGCGAATTTCTCGCCAAGCTTACCATCCACCATCAACTTCTCTCGGCCTCCTATAATGTGGGGGGACCATCGGCCGGTTATGCGCTGGCTCTTAATACCCTGTCGGCAATTCTGCACATTCCCATCTACAATGATTTTGGTATAACCGGTGCCCCGTGGACCAAAGGTGTTACCAAGGATGAGGTGGGTGGTTCAGTGATAATCGGCGGACACAAAAAGAAGACTGAGAAAGTGCTGCAATATCTCAGGCGTATGTATATGCCCCGACAGAATTACAAGAGCCTTGAGACCGAGTTTCTGATCGGCTACTGGAATCAGAACAAGGACATTCTCGGGGTAACCCATTTCGGAGATCTGGTACCGGAAACCATCTGGCTCGGCGAGGACTATGAGGAACTGCTGCTCGAATTGACTGATCATCGAATCCAGTACAAACTCAAGAAATATCAAGGTAACGAGTTGGATGAAGCGGTAGAGGAAAATATTATCCGCCTCAAGTCACTGCTGAAAAATCAGGCGGAAAAGGAAATAGTCAGAAAGGTAGAAGCGATCAAAAATTACCTGAGCAATCCCGATCACGACCCGCTGATCTCGCTGGATTCTATTTTCAACGAAGAACATAAATTAGTGACTCAACAGGTCAAGAAGGTTTTTGGCGTGCTGGACCCTCTTGCCCGGCGTTTCAGAAAAGAGACCTCAGTTCGCTGAGCTTAATTAGTCCAAATCTGGAAACGGGCTGGCTAGAGCATAGTGTCTATCCTCACCATCGAAAGGCATGGTAGTACCCCAGATAATTCTCCTACTTGCAATTCCCAATTGGCGGATTACCATTTTCAAATGAAATGGTAACCCCAGCAACCAATAAGTATCTGATCTCAAATTATTTTTAAACTCACAACCGATTCGATTTCAATTCACTTGACTAGCAGATGAATACACTGACCCTACTCAATTTGGCATTAGAATGTCTGAACATCAGCTGAACAAACAGAAACAACACAAAGCGATACCGGTCATTGAAGAGCAGGGGCGGGCGCTCATGCAGGCGGTACCCGACCTCGTCTTCCTGCTTGGACTGGATGGCCGCTATATCGATATCTTTTCGGCTGCCGATGAAGACCTGTTCCTGCCACGTGAGCAGTTGATCGGCCGCACAGTCCTGGAGGTTCTGCCTCCTCCGGTGGGTGAGGACTGTATGGCGGCGATTGGTGCGCTCTCCTCACCAAAAGATGCCAGCTCCTTCAGCTATGAGCTGCAGATCGGCGGCACCCCGCGCTGGTTCGAAGGCAGAGTCGCTCTCTGCGGCAAAGACGCTGTCATCGTACTGGTGCGTGATTTTACGGAACAGCGTCTTGCCGAACACAACCTCCGTGAAGCAAACACGTCACTGCAACGTCGCGCCCGGCAACTTCAGCAACTTGAGCAGGAACTAACCCGTGTCGAACAGCGTGAACGACGCCGCATGGCCCAGTTGCTGCACGACAATCTGCAGCAACTTCTGGTTGGTGCCAAATTCAATCTCACCCTGCTTGCAGGCAGTGTGAAAATTGCTGAAGATCAGCAGACCGCTGAAAAGGTTATCGAAATTCTTGACAAGGTTCTCGATCAGTCTCGACTGCTGACCACTGAATTATACCCTTCAATTCTTTATGAAGGCAGCCTTGAACAGTCCTTGGCCTGGATAAAGAACCATGTCGCCAGTCTTCATGGTCTGAAACTCAAAATCACCATTGATGTCAGACATAAAATAAGCCTGTCCGAGTCGGTCAGGTTCACGATGTTCAACGCAATTCTGGAACTGCTTCTCAATGTCACCAAACATTCGGGTAGCAAAGAGGCCGTTGTCGCAGTTTCGACACATTCGGCAGGATCCATATCAATTTCCGTGAGTGATCAAGGGCAGGGATTCGACCCCCAGACCATCGAACAGGGTGACGAGACCATGGAAAACTTCGGACTTTTCCTGCTGCGGGAACGGTTTTCCTGGCTTGGAGGACAAGTGGAAATCTTCAGTAAACCTGGTGCCGGATGCACGGTGACGTTGAGTCTACCAATTGAGATCGATAACGTTATCGAAAATCATTCACAAATTTCATCCACTAACTCATCATTTACAACAACCGACATGTCTACTTCTTATCCTGTCAGAAGCAAAGGCCCACTCCGCATTATCCTTGCTGACGATCATACGATCGTGCGTGAAGGACTTATTCAGATATTACAGAAAGATGATCTGTTCCGTGTAATCGGGGAAGCACCGGATGGTGAGACGGCAGTGGCGCTTGCGGAAGAATTGAATCCCGACGTGGTACTGATGGATATCAGTATGCCCGGTATCGGTGGGGCAGAAGCTACACGGCGGATAAAAAGTGTAAACCCGGAAATTCAAGTAATTGCACTTTCGATGCATGAAGAGAATGAACGGGGATCGGAAATGCAAGATGCGGGGGTTACGAAATATATCAACAAGAGCCGGGCCGCTTCTACTATTGGTGATGCCATTCGATCCTGCTGCGGTTCTAAAATTAAAGATTCCTAAAGAGAAGCGAAGCCCCGATTATTTTTACACCCAAGTATTCTCATCATCTTTTTTCAGGGCCAAACAAATGGCTGCCAAAACTAGAGCAATGGTAACTGGCTG
>NODE-332-length-17058-cov-4.90525_pt1 | contig 17058 bp, 14 predicted proteins | sample MGYA00139097_ERZ477577 | MGnify/ENA metagenome assembly ERZ477577
AAAATGAAATCCAGGATTTCATTTAATTTTTATCATTTGATTTTAGAAATGAAAGAGCCGCTATTAACCAACCTAAAACAAAAAACAGTCCACCTAGTGGGGTAATATACCAAATTGTTTTGGCTTGAATCATACCCGTTGCAATTAGAAAAATCGAACCTGAAAAGAATAATATTCCCGCAAGGAAGAACTGTGAAATTCTGGTCTTAGCTTTTTGACTTAACAAAGGGTTGAAATAAAAAAGAAGTATGGCCAATACATGATACATCATATACCTGACTCCCGTTTCAAAACTTTGCAAGGATTCGGGATCGAGTTGTTCTTTTAAAGCATGGGCTCCAAAAGCCCCTAAGATAATTGCAAGCATTCCTAAGAAGGCAGCGATGGCGGGATAAATTCTTGTCATTTGATGAATTATTAAGAATGGCTAAAATAAGATAAAAACATAATATTGGTCGGCTTAACCGTTGGATTTAAGTTCTCATTGTAAAAAATAGTGGTGTAAAGAATCGCACTTTTGCCTCTAAAATTCTCGCCAATTTAGTTACATTTGATTAAATAAATATGGCAATATGAGACGTATATTAATCGTTGGTGCAGGCAGGTCTTCTGCCGCTTTGGTAAGGTATCTTTTGGAAAAATCTTATGAAGAGAAATTAAAGATTGTAATTGCTGATATTGCTGTCGAAAATGCCAAGAAACTAGTTCAGGATCATGAGAATAGTGAGGTCATCGAATTGGATATTTTCAACCTGATCGAGCGCCAGGAAATTGTAAAGCAAGCAGATATAGTCATTTCCATGCTACCGGCCAGATTTCATTTAGAAATCGCCAAAGACTGTCTTGAGTTTGGAAAGAACTTAGTGACGGCTTCTTATATTTCAAAGGAACTGATGGCTATGAATGAAGAGGTGAAGAAGAAAGGCTTGATTTTTATGAATGAAATCGGTTTAGATCCGGGGATAGATCATATGAGTGCCATGCAAGTGATTGACAGGATCAAAGGACAAGGAGGTAAAATGATTCTTTTCGAATCATTTACAGGCGGTCTTGTAGCACCTGAGAGCGACAATAATTTATGGAACTATAAGTTTACCTGGAATCCAAGAAACGTAGTAATTGCTGGTCAAGGAGGTGTTGCCAAATTTATTCAGGAAGGTAAATATAAATATATACCCTATCATAAGTTGTTCAGGAGAACAGAGTTTTTATCCATTGAGGGTTATGGGAAGTTCGAGGCACTTGCGAACAGAGATTCCTTAAATTACCGTGAGATTTATGGTCTTCAAGATGCCTTGACCCTTTATAGGGGAACCATAAGAAGAGTTGGGTATTCCAGGGCCTGGAATATTTTTGTGCAACTGGGCATGACGGATGACAGTTATGTGATGGAAGGTTCTGAGCAAATGAGTTATCGTGATTTTACCAATTCTTTTTTACCCTATAAACCACATGATTCTGTTGAACTCAAATTAAGGCATTATTTAAAGATTGATCAGGATGATGTCATCTGGGAGAAGTTGCTTGAATTGGATATTTTCAATGCTTCCAAAATAGTTGGGATAAAAGATGCTACCCCGGCACAGATCCTCCAACGAATTTTAATGGATAGTTGGACGCTGACCGAGAATGACAAGGATATGATCGTGATGTATCATAAATTTGGTTTTGAACTGGATGGGGTCAAAAAACAGATAGAATCCAATATGGTAGTCATAGGTGAAGATCAAACCTATACTGCTATGGCAAAAACTGTGGGCTTACCGGTTGCCATGGCAACTTTAGATATTTTAAATGGGAGAATCAAGAGCCCTGGTGTTCAATTGCCAATTTCAAAAGAAGTGTATGACCCAATCCTTAAAGAACTTGAAAATTACGGGATAAGATTCAATGAAAAAGAGGTGTCTTATCTTGGTTATAATCCTCATAACCTCGGGGCATAATATGAAGCAGCAGTTGGCCTACATGTTTAGATAAAAATCTTTTACCAGACTTATATAGTCATCAGTGTAGACATGTCTGCTCTTCTCAATGATTAGTTCATCAGGAATAACTTGAGTGGAATGTCTGGCCAATTGAAGTAGGCTCCTTTTGATGTCACTTTGCTCAGTACCTCTTACTCTTGTCATCCGAAATGGATAAAGTTCCTTGGAGGATGCCAGAGAAAGAAAATCAGCTTCTTCTTTAAACGGTATGATAAAAGCGCAACTTCCAGCAGGAGACAGTAGCTTGTCAGTGGACGCTAGTAGCTCTTTATAGCTGAGTTTATGGGTATGTCGGGCAAGTGCCCGTTCCTGGTTTAGTTCTTTAAAAGTATCGTTAAAATAAGGTGGATTACTTACGATGAGATCGTATTGTTCCTCCATCTCCTCTTTAAATTCGGCAAGAGAGGCATGGTAACAATAGAGTCGATCTGCCCATGAACTATTTTCAAAATTCTCAACAGCCTGTTCAAAAGCTTTGTTCTCAATTTCAAGTGCATCGATCGTTTCAGCTTCGCTTCTTTGTGCCATTTGCAAGGCAATCAGGCCAGTACCCGTCCCAATATCCAAAATGGATCCAGTATCTTGAGGAATCTTTGTCCAGGCACCGAGTAAAACTCCGTCAGTACCCACCTTCATCGCAGATTGATCTTGCAGTATGCTAAATTCCTTAAAGTGAAAAGGTTTGTCAGACATGTATTAAACTTAAGATCTGTTCATGTCAATAAGGCCCTCAGGTGTTCTTACAATAATTTTCTTATTGACCCTGTCAATTTGCTCGATAAAATCGTCTACCATCGGAACTAAAATTTCAGTACTGTCTGTTGTCACGACAAACAAGGGCTGGGCAGAAGTATCATTAATAGAGGCAATGATCCCAACCTTCCCAAAATTAACATCTTCAAGAATAAAACCGGTCACTTCATGAAAATAAAATTGATTTCCCTTAAGTTTAGGCAACAACTTAAGTGGTAGATAGGCATCTCTCTTTAACAGAAATTCTGCATCTTCTTCAGAGTAAACATCCTCAAATCGAATGCGCATATGATTGCCTTTTTGAAAAAGACTACTCTCTATAAAGTAGGGGACAAGTGTCTTACCCATATCCAGAAAGATGGCGTTGAGATTTTCGTAGATCTCAGGTTGATCCGTATCCAGCTTTAGGATAAGCTCTCCCTTAAAACTGTATTTCTTAACGATCTTTCCAAGATAAAAACAATCCTCTTTTTTCATGTATTAAAATTCAATTGTATCAAATGTAAAATAAAAAAACCTGATAAATCAATATCAGGTTTTTTAATAAGTATCTGTTTGATGTCTTATTTTTCGTCTTCCTTAGCTTCCTGTGCTGCCTCATCAATTGTTTGAGGGGCATCATCTTCTACTGCTTCTTCAGCTTTGGCCGCCGCTGCAACTGCTGCTTTTGCATCAGCTTCTGCTTTAATAGCTTCGTTTTCAGCTTCTTCTGCAGCCGCTTTACGACTTGCATTCACTTCTTTTTCAGCTTCAAATATTTTAGCTTTGGCATCTTCTTCTGCCTTGGCAAGCGCTCCTTCTTTATCAGAAACCTTTGTAGCTTTTTCTTCTAACCAAGCTTGAAATTTAGCTTCAGCCTGTTCTTCAGTCAAAGCACCTTTTTTAACTCCTCCTGCAAGATGATTTTTCAACATAGCTCCTTTGTATGATAAAATAGCTCTTGCTGTATCAGTTGGCTGTGCTCCATTTTGAAGCCATTTAACCGCTCCATCAATATCTAATTCAATAGTTGCCGGATTCGTGTTAGGGTTGTAAGTTCCCAGTTTTTCCAAAGACCTACCGTCTCTTTTTGAACGGGCATCTGCCGCTACGATCCAAAAAAATGGTTTTCCTTTTCTACCGTGTCTTTGTAGTCTAATTTTTACTGACATAATTGTTTAAATTTTTAGGTTCACGACCTAAGTTATTAATATAATAATTCTACTTTCTCGAAGTAGGGCGCAAAATTACTAAATAATATTCAATCTGAGATCAAAAAGTATGATTTATTATCTATCTAATTGTCAGCGGTTAGGATATACCATTCGGCAATTTACAATTATAAACGGTTGTTGATAAAATTCCAGTGAATCACTTTAATCGTAAACTTCTAAATACCTATTTTTATGCCTTCGAAATCCTCACAAAAGAATTCACTTCATGTATTTAATTTTTGACACAGAAACCACAGGTTTACCCAAGAACTGGAATGCACCCATCACGGATGTGAACAATTGGCCTCGTTGTGTTCAAATAGCCTGGCAATTGCATGATGATATGGGTCGGATGGTTTCACATGAAGATTTTCTGATCATACCAGAAAATTACAAGATTCCCTATGACGCTGAGCAGATTCATGGTATTTCAACCGACCTTGCCATTCAACAAGGGAAACCGCTGAATGAGGTGTTGGATTTATTCAATGAGGCTTTGTCCAAAGCGAAATTTGTAGTGGGGCAGAATCTTAATTTTGATTTGAATATCATGGGCTGTGAATTTCACAGATCAGATATGAGCACCGTACTTAATGAACTGCCTGTACTTGATACCTGTACTGAGAAGACAGCCTTATTATGCGAAATTCCTGGAGGAAGGTATGGGAAATTCAAACTTCCTACACTTACAGAATTACACGAAAAGCTATTTAAGCAACCTTTTAATGAAGCGCATAATGCCACCGCAGATGTTGAGGCAACCACAAGGTGTTTTTTGGAACTCCTTAGAAATGGTCATTATACCCAGGAGGAATTACAGGTAGACAGCTCCTATTTTGTTGACTTTACAACCCACAACACACAAGTGTTCTCTCCTGTAGGTTTAAAGCACTTGAATTTAAAGAAGGAAAGCGATAAGTTGCGTCAAATCGCTGAAAAAACTGCTGAGAGCAATGTGGTGGTAAGTTCTCAGGATCAGGAAGCGCTTCAAAAAGCTTCTTATGTTCACCTTCACAATCATTCACAATATTCAATCTTACAGTCAACCTCTAGCGTTGCAGATCTTGTGAAGGCAGCCATAGATTACAATATGCCTGCTGTAGCGCTTACGGATACAGGAAATATGATGGGAGCTTTTGTTTTCGTCAAAGCCATATTAAACCATAATCTAACAGCAGAGCATCCCATAAAGCCTATTGTCGGTTGTGAGTTTAATGTTTGCGAGAACCATTTGGATAAATCGGTTAAGGATAATGGCTATCAGGTTGTCCTTCTGGCAAAGAATAAGAATGGCTACCACAATATGGCGAAGCTTGCTTCTGCGGCGTTTATTGACGGATTCTATTATGTGCCAAGAATTGATAAGAAGCTTATTCAGAAATACAAAGAAGATATCATTGTCTTAAGTGGGGGAGTTAATGGTGAAATACCGAATAAAATTCTGAATATAGGAGAGCACCAGGCAGAGGAAGCGCTTTTGTGGTGGAAGGAAAATTTTCAGGAGGATTTTTATCTTGAGATCAGCGATCACGAGCAGGAAAACGAAAAGCATATCAATGAGGTACTGATCGGATTTTCTAAAAAGCATCAGGTCAAGCTTATTGCGACGAACAATACGTTTTATCTTAAAAAATCAGATTCTTTAGCCCATGATATTTTACTCTGTGTTAAAGACGGAGAAAAAATTGCCACGCCTAAAGGAAGGGGCCGTGGATTCAGATATGGTTTACCTAATGATCAGTACTATTTCAAAGACCAGGACGAGATGAAAGCCTTGTTTCAGCAGGTTCCGGAAGCCATAATCAACATACAGGAAGTGGTCGATAAGATAGAGGTCTATGAACTTGCCAGAGACGTGCTGCTGCCAAAATTTGACATGCCTGAGCAATTTTATGATGCAAGAGATGCAGAAGATGGAGGAAAAAGAGGAGAAAACGCCTATTTAAAATATTTGACCTATGAGGGAGCGAAATTAAGGTATAAGGACCTTCAAGATGACATAAGGGAACGACTTGATTTTGAGCTGATGATCATTGAAAAGACGGGATATCCCGGATATTTTCTTATCGTTGAGGATTTTATAAAGGAGGCTCGAAGAATGGGGGTATCAGTTGGACCGGGAAGAGGATCTGCCGCCGGTTCCGCAGTAGCCTATTGCCTGGGTATTACGAATATTGACCCCATTAAGTACGATTTACTTTTTGAGCGATTTCTAAACCCCGACAGGGTTTCACTTCCTGATATTGATATAGATTTTGATGATGAAGGCAGGCAGCGTGTGATTGATTACGTGATCGATAAATACGGTTCGAATCAGGTGGCTCAGATCATTACCTATGGAACCATGGCCGCTAAATCTTCCATTAGGGATACAGCGAGAGTACTTGATCTGCCGCTTCCTGATGCAGATAGAATCGCAAAATTGATTCCAGGTTTAAAATTGAACAATATTTTTGGTACTGACGAGAAAAGTATTTCCAAGGTAAAAGGATTGAGAAGTGAGGAAAAAGCTAATGTAGATGAGTTAATCAGCATGGCTGATGGCAATGGGATCGAAGCTGATACCATCAATCAGGCAAGAATGCTGGAAGGATCAGTAAGAAATACAGGAACACATGCGTGTGGTGTCATTATTACTCCTGAGGATATTACCAACCTGATTCCGGTTGCTACCGCCAAGGGCACTGATATGTATGTTACCCAGTTTGACAATGGAGTTGTTGAGGATGCAGGCTTATTAAAAATGGATTTCCTGGGATTAAAAACCCTAACCCTGATCAAGGATACCGTAAAGATCGTAAAAGCCTTGCATGGAGTTGATCTTGAACCGGATGATTTCCCACTTGATGATGAAAAGACCTATGCTTTGTTCCAGAGAGGAGAAACTATCGGAATTTTTCAATATGAATCGCCGGGTATGCAAAAGCATATGAAGTCGCTTAAGCCTACCGAATTTGCAGACCTTATCGCAATGAACGCTTTATATCGGCCGGGTCCGATGGAATATATCCCATCTTTTATTGACCGTAAGCACGGCCGTGAAGAGATCAAGTATGATCTTCCGGACATGGAGGGGTATCTTAAGGAAACCTATGGAATAACGGTTTATCAGGAACAGGTCATGCTCTTGTCGCAAAAGCTGGCCGGGTTTACCAAAGGTCAGGCAGATATGCTGCGTAAGGCCATGGGAAAAAAGATTTTTGCCCTACTTGAGAAATTAAAACCGCTTTTTATAGAAGGGGGTAAGAAAAACAACCATCCCGAAGAGATATTAGAAAAGATCTGGAAAGATTGGGAGGCCTTTGCAGCCTATGCTTTCAATAAATCACATTCTACCTGCTACGCATTTATAGCCTATCAGACAGCCTACTTAAAGGCGCATTATCCTGCAGAATATATGGCTTCAGTGTTGAGCAATAATATGAATGATATCAAACAGGTTTCCTTTTTTATGGAAGAATGTAAACGATCAGGAATAGAAGTTCTCGGACCAGACATCAATGAATCATACTATAAGTTTTCTGTAAACAAACAGGGAGCAGTTCGATTTGGTATGGGTGCCATCAGGGGCGTTGGAGAAGGAGCAGTTAAGGCTATCGTCAATGAACGCAAAGAAAATGGGAATTTCAGCTCTATTTTTGACCTAACCAAAAGAGTAGATCTAAGGGCCGCTAATAAAAAGGCCTTTGATGGTTTGGTATTGGCCGGTGGTTTTGATTCGTTTCAAACCGCAAACAGATCTCAATACTTTGCTTTGGACGAAAGGGGTGTTACCTTTATTGAAAAAGCGATCAGATATGGTAATAAGTTTCAGGAGAGCAAGAATTCTGCCCAAGTATCCTTGTTTGGGGAAGCTTCAGAAGTTCAGTTTGAAGAGCCGGAAATTCCTCCATGTGAGCCTTGGAATGTGATGGAAAAGCTTTCAAAGGAAAAGGAAATGATCGGTATTTATATTTCAGGTCATCCGCTGGACGATTTCAAAACAGAAATTCAATATTTTTGTAACGCAAGGGTTGACAGTTTGCAAAACATCAATCAATTGGAAGGCAAGGAATTATCATTTGCGGGTATCATTACAGATGTGCAACACCGGGTAAGCAAGAATGGTAAACCTTGGGGGATGTTTACTTTTGAGGATTACAGTGACACCTATGAATTCAGGCTATTCAATGAAGATTATTTAAAATTCAGGCATTTTCTAATTCCTAATACCTTTCTCTATCTGAAAACGGTTATGCGAAGAGCTTGGCAGAATGGTGATGTCAGGGTGCAAATTACCACTATACAACAGTTGCAGGATGTTTTGTCTAATATGGCCAAAAAGATCACTTTGAATTTACCTATAGAAAGTATCAATGAAACATCTGTGCAACAATTTGACAGTGTTTTTAAGAAACACCAGGGAAATCAGCATCTCAATTTTATGATTATTGATCAGCAAGAAAAACTCAAGCTGAATATGCCCAGCAGAAGTGCGAAGATCAATATTACCAAGGAACTACTTGATGAACTCAACGAAAATGAGTGGAGTTTTAAATTGAATTAGCGGTTCATAAATTCGGCCAGTAATCTGTGGAAATGATGCACACCCTTTTCTCGTTCCGGAGAGAACCTTCCAGCTTTATAGAAGGATGAAAGTATGCCCTTTTGTACATTTTCAACAACAAATTCATCCTCTCGTTCTACCTTGTCCAAGGCTTGCCCGGCCCCCTTTTCCAATTTATCAGGATCAAAAACATAGCTGATAAAGGAAACTTTGGTCCGATCGATACTTAAAGGCTTTATCACATTTATAGAAAGTCCCCAGGGGTAAAAATTAAACATCATATTAGGAAAAACCCAATAGTAATAAGCAGCCACATTTTTTCCATGATCTATATGCCCAATCGGTAGGTCAAAAGTTTCGGTAGCCTCATCGGCATACCCTATTTGTAAATTACAATGATCATAAATTTCAGTGCTATAGGAACCATAATCCAATACCTTGTTCAGTGCTTCATGAACAAAAGGGACATGAAAACCTTCGAGGTAATTGTCGCAATATAAGGCCCAATGTGCCTGAACCAGATAATCCTTTGACAGGGAGGCATCATGTCTGAATTCATGCAGTGGTAAAAAACCTATCCGCTCTTCCATAATCTTTATGACCGAATCAAAATCAAAGGCAGGATCCAATCCGGTAAATAGCAAGGGCCCCCATTTTTCTAAAGAAAACTGGTGTAAATCATCACATTCACGTGGAAAATCTTCGGCTTCCTTAAATTCCGGCATATGCTCAAAATCACCTTTCAAATTAAATCGACGACCATGATACATACAGGTTAATTTTTTCAGCTTTCCACTTCCTAAGACGACAAGATTTGCCCGATGTGTGCAAACATTACTCATGCAATGAATAGTGCCGTCTTCATCTCTTGTGAGCAAAAGAGGTTCAGTTAAATAACGATCTAACAAAACAAATGGATGCACTGATTTGGGTAATTTGACCAGGTGCTCGTCTCCAATAAATTGCCAGGATTTTAAAAAAACCTTTTCTTTGATGTTCTCAAAAACGACCTGATCTTTATAAAAAGAGGACGGTAAGGTGTTGGCTTTACATATATCAGGATCAACATAGAATTTGTCGTTCATAAGTTTGGGTCTTTAAAGGCTTAAAACATTGTTCTAATGTAGTAATTAATATAGAATTATAAACGAGGCACTTTGTGAAAAAAAGCCATTAAAAGCCTGTACTGATAACAGGAATTTTTTTAGTATTGGTTTTGATGATAGCCATTGAATGGTTTTTTATTCATATTGCTTTGAAATCAATTTTATATATTGATGGCTTATCTTAAAATAGGAACAAATGAATAACACATCCCATACAGAATATTTGAACTTAGAAACGGTTTTAATAAAACCGGTTTCGGCAGCCTTTCGTTCCGATCGGGTCATCTCGGAACAATGGCAACTGTTGAATTTTCTGGAAAAGCCGGATCTTGAAGTGGCAATGAATGAATACAGAGAATTTGAATCTATCTTAAAGGATCATGAGACAAATGTGTTGCATTTGCCCGAACAAGAAGATCTAAGTATGGATTCTGTTTATTGCAGGGATGCTTCGATTGCTACGGATTTTGGTATGATCATCTGTCATATGGGTAAAAAAGAGCGCAATAGGGAACCCAAGGCTCAAAAGGCCTTCTTTGTTAAAAATAATATCCCGGTTTTAGGAGAGATCAAGTTTCCTGGCACCCTTGAAGGAGGTGACGTTGCCTGGCTTGATAAAACCACCTTGGCGGTTGGACATACCTATAGAACAAATGAAGCTGGAATAGTACAATTGAAGCAGCTATTGGAGCCTCGTGGGATCAAGGTTCTTGTTGTTGAATTACCTCACTATAAAGGACCTTCAGATGTGTTTCATCTCATGTCTATTTTTAGTCCTGTTGCAGAAAAGCTTGCCGTGGTGTATTCGCCATTAATGCCCATATATTTTAGAAATGAGTTGTTGATACGAGGATATGATCTGGTAGAAGTACCTGACGAGGAATTTGAATCTATGGGTTGTAATGTTTTGGCTATAGGTCCGAAAAAATGTGTGATGCTAAAAGGGAATCCTTTAACGGAACAAGGACTAAAGGATCATGGTTGTGAGGTGTTGACTTATCATGGGCAACATATAAGCGTCATGGGAGGCGGTGGGCCAACTTGCCTGACAAGACCAATGACAAGGTCATATAAGAATTGATTTTTTACAGGTGTTTTTCTGTTGCATCTATGATATCATAAATCGATTCAAATTCGATAGGAATCACTTAGGTCAACCGCTATAAATTTGTATTTTTACGGCAATTAATTCCATAGAATGAACATACACTTTATATCAATTGGAGGCAGTGCCATGCATAATCTGGCTTTGGCACTTCATGAAAAAGGAGATCACATCACCGGAAGTGATGATGCTATATTTGAACCATCCAAATCAAGGTTAGCAGCAAAAGGTCTGTTGCCTGAATCCCTGGGTTGGTTTCCAGAAAAAGTGAATCCTGAAGTGGATGCCATTATTTTAGGAATGCATGCCAAGGCTGATAATCCGGAATTGATCAAGGCACAGGAACTGGGGATCACCATTTATTCCTATCCAGAGTTCTTATATGAACACGCTAAAAACAAAACCAGAGTAGTCATCGGTGGGTCTCATGGTAAGACAACGATTACATCAATGATCCTCCATGTATTAAAATACCATGAAGTTGAGGTTGATTTTATGGTAGGAGCACAGTTGGATGGTTTTGATCGAATGGTACATCTTACCGACGAGAATGAGATCATTGTTCTGGAAGGAGATGAATATTTATCTTCACCTATAGATCTTCGCCCTAAATTTCATTTATATAAGGCAAATATTGCCTTGTTGAGTGGCATCGCCTGGGACCATATAAATGTCTTTCCAACATTTGAGAATTATGTGGATCAGTTTCGCATTTTTGTTGACACCATGGTCAAAGGAGGAATGATGGTGTACAATGTTGAGGATGAGGTAGTAAAGGAAGTTGTTGAGCAAACATCCAATCAAATCAAAACATATCCTTATAAAACACCAGAATACACGATTGAAAACGGAGCCACTGTTTTGGATACTGCCGAAGGAGAAATTCCTCTGGAGATCTTCGGAAAACACAATTTGCAAAACCTCGAAGGTGCGCGAAGTATTTGTTTTCATCTGGGTATAAGTGAAGAGGAGTTTTATGAGGCAATTGCCGATTTTAAAGGAGCTAGTAAAAGACTTGAAAAAATAGCAGAAAATGAGCAGACGGTGGTATTTAAGGATTTCGCCCATTCTCCTTCTAAGGTAGAGGCAACAACAAATGCCGTCAAAGAACAATATGGCAATCGAAAATTACTCGCCTGCCTTGAATTGCATACCTATAGCAGCCTGAATGAAGATTTTCTTAAGGAGTATGTCGGTACTCTGGATAAAGCTGATGAGGCCGTTGTATTCTATTCTCCTCATGCTGTAAAGATCAAAAGATTAAAGGAAGTCAGTGAGCAGCAAATCGCCAAAGCTTTTAAAAGAGATGATTTGATTATTTATACTGATCCCAAAGCATTTAAAGATTTTTTATTTAGCAGAAACCTGAAAGATACAGCACTTCTGTTAATGAGTTCCGGTAATTATGGAGGTCTTGATTTTGATGAGGTTAAAGATCTTTTATAAATTAATCTTTATAACCGAACCTTTTGAGCTGACTATTACTGCTTCTCCAGTTTTTATTGACTTTGACATAAAGTTCCATAAATATTTTTTTTCCAAAGAACTTCTCAAGGTCCTTTCTGGCTTCCATACCAACGCGTTTAAGAGCCGACCCCTTATGGCCAATAATAATTCCTTTTTGGGTATCTCTTTCGACCATTATTACTGATCTAATTCTGATTATTTTAGGCTCTTCCTTAAATTCTTCTGTGACGATCTCAACCGAATAAGGAATTTCCTTTTTATAATGCATCAGGATCTTTTCCCGGATGGTTTCATTTACAAAGAAACGCTCGGGTTTGTCTGTAAGCTGGTCTTTAGGATAGAATGGAGGTGATACCGGCAGCAAAGCCACGATGCGGTTCATGACCGTTTCTATATTGAAATTTTCAAGGGCTGAAATAGGATGAATTTCAGCATTGGGTAAGGTTTCTTTCCAATAATTTACCTGGTTCTCTAATTCTATCTGTGAAGATTGGTCGATTTTATTTAAAAGTAATATGACAGGGACCTTTAAATTTTTAATTTTTTCAAAAAAAGCTTCATTCTTTAATTCCTTTTCTCCTGTTTCAACCATATAAATCAAAACATCTGCGTCTTCAAAGGCAGTTTTTACAAAGTCCATCATTGATTCCTGCAGCTCGTATGCCGGTTTAATGATTCCCGGAGTGTCTGAAAATACCACCTGATAATCTTCTGTATTGACGATACCCAGAATTCTGTGTCTTGTCGTTTGAGCCTTTGAGGTGATGATCGACAATCGCTCTCCAACCAAGGCGTTCATCAGGGTAGATTTTCCGACATTCGGATTTCCGATGATATTAACAAATCCGGCTTTATGTTTCATGTATGCGCTAAATTAGGATACAAAGGTACTAGGTTTTCATCTTTCTTTCCTCAGGAAAATCTCTTTTCTATGCTAAATTCAAATCATGGCGAAGCCTAAAATCAAATAAAGTACAGTTGTGATCAGTCCTCCAAGTAGGGCATAGGGAAGTTGGGTTCGAACATGATCAATATGGTCAGAGGCAGAAGCCATTGACGAAATGATACTCGTATCTGAAATAGGAGAACAATGGTCTCCAAATATGCCACCTCCCAAGGTTGCAGCGATCACCAGGGTAAGTTCAGTACCGTGTATATCCGCCATAGGAATCGAAATGGCCAGCATAATGGCGAAAGTACCCCAGGATGTTCCAGTTGAAAATGCTATAAATGAACTGATCACAAATACAAGGGCAGGTAAAAATTGAGGTGAGAGCCAGTCCTTTGACCAGTTAGCGACAAAGTGCCCCGTTCCTAGTTGGTTACAGGCATCACCAATAGCAAAAGCCAGCAACATCAAAAGAGCCAGAGGCATTAATTCACTTATTCCTTTAAGAATGAGATCTACCATCTCTTTTAATTTCATAATTCCCTGAGCCCGATATAGAATCATCGCCACTAATAGGGAAGTAATAACAGCATAAAGAACCGAGGAAGAGCCAGATCCATTACCAATGGCCTGAGAAACATGATTCCAAAAAGAATCAGATTTTTCAACTTTCGACCAACCCGTATAGGCAAGATTTACGGGCATCATAATGACCATAGTCAACAATGGGATCACCATATTAAAGGATTTCGCTTTTATGCCCTCTTTCGGCGCAAAGGAGGTAATCACATCAGAGATCATGGGTTTTGAACCTTCATCCATTAATTTACCTGTGGTAAGCGTTCGCTTTTCAGCTTTTGCCATGGAGCCGATGTCCTTTTTTGAAACGATCACAATAAAAAGTATCACTAGTGCTAGTATCGGATAAAAATTATAGGCAATTGAGGAGAGCATGACACGAAAAGGGTTGTCTATTCCCTGAGTGATCAAAAGCCCCATAATAAAGGCGCCCCATGCATTAAAAGGAATCAGGATAGAGGTAGGTGCAGAGCTGGAATCGGCAATATAGGCCAGTTTTTCTCTTGGAATCTTGAGTTTGTCAAAAACAGGACGGTATAATGTACCAACAGTTAGTGAACTTATACTCGTTTCTACAAAAAGCACGATTCCGGTAAGCATAGCCAATAACTGAATGATGATCCTGCTATATCCTGTATGTTTCTTTTCAAAATAAGCGATAAGCTTATTCAATTGGTTGACAAAGCCTTCGACACCTTTTGAATATTGGATAAAGAGAAGTAATGCGCCAACAAGGGCACTGAACATAATGGTTCTTGTATTTCCTTCTGATTTAAAAACATTGACCATTCCCTCAATAGTGGCCAGGGTTCCATCCAATAGATTCCAGTCACTCATAATGAGCCAGGAAAACCAGATTCCAAAAACAAGGGCTATATACACTTGTTTGGTTCTTAAAGCTAATATGATGGCAATTACCGGGGGAAGAACGGATAAGAAACCGTAGTCATTCATAAGGATATCAAAACTGATTAATAATTGTTAAATATAGGAAAACTAAGACATAACCTGCTTTAGTAGTATTTTTTTACAAGACTTATTTTGACTTTTTTATCCCTTAGGCCCAAACTTTAACTAAATTTAAGGGTCTAATATATTGTATGCTGAGCTGCATTCAGTTATTAGAGATTTAAATAGTTGAACCTTGACCGACGAATCTGATTTTATAAAGTCATTATTGAACCAAAAGGAAAAAGCATTTAAAAAGTTGCTTGACCTTTATCAAAAACGTTTGTATTGGCATATTCGAAAAATGGTTATTACCCATGAAAATGCGAATGATGTACTTCAAAATACCTTTTTGCGTATTTATAAAAGCCTGCCTGGTTTTAAGCAAAATAGTTCTTTAAACACCTGGATGTTTCGCATTGCTTATAATGAATCCTTGCGGTTTTTAGAACAGGAGAAAAAGAAGAGGCACAGCTCGATTGACGATTTGAGTAAAACATATATGAATCATTTGGTTGCGGATACTTTTTTTGAAGGAGATGTTGCACAATTGAAATTGCAAAGTGTTCTTGCATCGCTGCCAGACAAAGACAGGCAAATATTTCAAATGAAATATTATGACAATCTTAAATTTCATGAATTAGCGGATATTTTACACATAAATCAAAGCACTTTGAAAACATCATATTACAGAACGGTGAAACTCATCGAAAAAAATATTGAAAACGTAGAACTTTTTAAGGAAACAGAGGTCTAATTAAATAGTATGAATTATATGGAATATTATAAGAGACGCAATGAGTTGATGAAAGATATTGATTCATTAGAAAATAAAATCGACAAAATGCATACCGATGAATTGGGATTGGGTATGCCGGAAGATTATTTTGCAAAATCTAAAAAGGATATTTTAGATCAGGTTTTTCTTGAAAACATATCAAAAGAAATTCCATTGTACAGAAATAAGGTAATGTGGTTTGCAGCGGCAGGAATAGCGCTCATTGTGGCTTTTTCTGTATTTAAACCTGATACCTTGCCTACTATAAATGATATACCATCGGTTATTGCAGACACGGTTGGTCAGATACGCAATTTGGATTTGGCCAATGACGAATTTTTCGTTGAAGATGATATTTTGGTAGCATCTTTATTTATAGATGATTCGGAAATTGATAATTATTTTGATACTTATATTATTGAAGAAGTTGTAATCGATGAATATATTGACCACTTTCTATTAGATGATTTGACGGGAGAGACAATGATCTTTTATTAAATTTTTGGAATGAATCAAAACTATTTCAAACTGTTAAGGTCTAAATAAATAGAACGTTCAAAAACTAAAGTAAAATTTTAAATACTCATAAAATGAAATCAATAAAAATAATCGCAGTCCTAGTATTTGGAATCCTTTTTGGAACTTCAATCTTAATAGCCCAAAACGGCAACGGCAACGGCAACGGAAATGGAGATGGATTTGGAAATATGAATCAAATAGAGAATTTGACAGATGATCAAAAACAATTACTCCAAGAACGAAGAGAGTTGATAAAAAGAAACAGAGAAACTTTGAAAGCCACACTATCAGAGGAACAATTGGCCATATTTGAAAATCAACAACTTTCCAATCAGGAAAGAAGAGAAGCACTTATGTCAACCTTAACAGTGGATCAAAAAAACCTCATGGCAAATAACAGAGAAACCATGAGCGAAATTAAAAATCAGTTTAGAAATACCATCACAACGGAACAACGCCAACAAATAAGAAACAGAATGAGAGCCAACAGAGATTCAGATTCAGGTAATGAACTGCGCAAAAATGTTAGAGAACAACGAAGAATGAATCAGAATAATGGTAGCGGAAACGGAGCTGGAGGAGCAAATGGCGGTGGCAGTGGAAATCCTAAAGGCGGTGGAAATTAAACCTTGAACAATAAAATAATGGATGTAATGATTTGTTTAGGTGGTTGACTAGAATCAATCACCTTTCCATTTAAAATTCAAGCAGATGAGAAGAATTTTCACATTGGCCTTATTTTTTTTCGGAAATTTCTTACTATTTTCTCAGGAACCGCCGCAAAAGAAAACAGATATTGATCAGAATATTGAAGATTTCCTGATGGAAGACGAATCAATCGATGTTTTTATGGCCAGCCTTACCAATTATCATTTGATTTATTTATCTGTCAATTACAATAGTGCTACTTATTTTTCGGGGCGGGATATAGATGTTGATCAATTCAATATTGTACCTCAAATTACTTACATGCATTCCAAAGGTTTTTACGCTGGTATTTCTGGAATTTATTACAGTGAATTTGAACCGAATTGGGATATTACTACTTTAACCGCTGGTTATGGCAATGGTTTTGGTAAAAAGAAATTGTGGCGCTATTACGCTTCATATTCCTATTATTTTTATTCTAATGATATTGATAATTTATATAACAGTACTGTAAACGGAGGTATTGGTATCAGTAATAAAAA
>NODE-333-length-17045-cov-4.42042_pt1 | contig 17045 bp, 14 predicted proteins | sample MGYA00139097_ERZ477577 | MGnify/ENA metagenome assembly ERZ477577
GTCGAAGCCAACAGACATGACGGTGATTGCCAGAGGAATCTAAACCTCATGGTGAATTTTCCGTCATTGGTGTACCGGCAACTGATGGACTTAACCTGTATCCTGATGTGACACAGATAGCTTTACGAAGCAAAAATGAATTTTATAGGAGAACCCATGACACGTGAAAAGGTATTCAGTGTATGCGGTATGTGTACCGTAAGATGCCCAATCATTGCTGAGGTAGAGGATGGAAACATTGCCTTTCTTCAAGGCAATCCGAATGCACCCAATGTGGAGGGCGGTCTCTGCGCCCGTGGAGCAGCTGCTCCGGGACTGATCTACGACCGAGAGCGTCCACAGCATCCGATGATCCGCGCCGGTAAGCGGGGGGAAGGCAAGTGGCGCAAGGTCAGTTGGGAAGAGGTCTTCGATTATGTTGCTGAAAAACTCAAGGGAGTCATTGACGAATACGGAGCCAAGGGTGTTCTACTCACCGATCGAGGCGGCCCCTTCCGGGACATGCATCGCGCTTTCCTGAAGGGCCTCGGCTCCCCCAACTACTGCAACCACGACGGTTCCTGTGCAGGAAATGTCCAGCACGCCGCCCTTTCTTCCTATGGTTTCGGGCGTAAGGGGGTAGTGTACGATCTTAAAAATGCCAGACACGTGGTTCTTCAATCACGCAACATGCTGGAAGCTATCAACGTACGTGAAGTGAGCGAATTGATTGATGCCCTTGACGAAGGCTGCAAACTGACCGTAATCGACATCCGCTCCACCGTTTCGGCTACCAAAGCCGATAACTTCTTCATGGTTCGTCCAGGATCCGACTATGCTTTTAATCTTGCAGTACTGCACGAAATCATCACAAACAACCTCTATGACCGTGAATACGTGCAGCGACATTTCAAGGACTTTGGCCACCTGGAAACATTTATAAGGGAATACAGTCCTGAATGGGCAGAACAAGAAACCGGTGTACCGGCCGAGGATCTCAAGACCTTTGTTAGAGATCTTGTAAAGGCAGCACCTGCTGTTATCTGGCATCCCGGATGGATGACCGCCCGATACAAGGATTCCTTCTACATGTCCAGAGCTGCTTACCTGATCAATGCATTGCTCGGGACCGTCGGTGCCAAGGGCGGACTTCCGATTGTCAACAAACCTGGAGATTTTGGCCGCAAGGGGCTGAAATCTTTTATGGATCTCTACGAAAAGCCGATCGAGAAGCGGGCTGACGGCGCGGGCTGGAAATACCCTCACTTCGAGGCTGGTTCGGGCATAACCCAGCTTGCCTATAAGGCAATTGAAACTCAGGATCCCTATCCTGTCAAAGCGTATATCGCCTACCGCCACGACCCGTTGATGGGCTTTGCGGACCCGGACCATCAGGTCAAGGTTTTCGAAAACCTCGATCTGCTAGTATCGGTGACCTTCTCATGGTCCGACACCGCCTGGTTTTCCGACGTCGTTCTTCCTCTCTCTCCCTTCCTCGAAAGAGAGAGCTTGATTGCCACAAAAGGAGACCTGGTACCCTACATGTTTGTCCGCAAACGTGCTCTGGCACCACGCTACAACACCCTTGCAGACTGGGAGATCGTCTCCGGACTGGCCAAGCGGATGGGACTTGGCGAGCTGGTGTTTGAAAAGATCGAAGATATATGGAATTTCCAGTTGGAAGATACCGGCGTATCCATAGAGGATTTTAACGAGACCGGTCTCGTTTATCTCGGAGACAAGTCCAAATACCGCGATGTTCAAATCGACACGATCTTCAAGACCTCTTCCGGCAAAGTAGAAATCATCGATGAAAAGCTTGAGAGCCAGGGTATCCCCTCGCTTGCCCCCTACGCCGGTCCGGAGCGTCCCGGCAAAGATCAATTCAGGATAACCTTTGGCCGAGTTGCAGTTCACACCCAGGGGCACACCGTTAACAACCCTTTGCTTTTCGAGCAGATGCCTGAGAACACCCTGGTGATCAATGAGAAGCGTGCCGCTGATCTGGGTATCGAAAACGGCGATCTGGTCGAGGTATCAAACAATGGCTACGCAGAATGCATACGTGCAGATGTGACCGACCAGATCCATCCCGAAGCAGTATTTGTTATCCACGGTTTCGGCCACCGCCTGCCGGTGGAAAGTCTTGCCTACGGAAGAGGACTTGCGGACAACCGCTTTATGCCCCGGGGCAATGAGATCTATGATAAGGCGGGGGGTGCCGTTGCCTTTCAGGAGCACTTCGTCACCGTCAAGAAGGTTGAGGAAGATGTGACCGAGGATACAAAATAGAAGTGTTCCAGATCGCCTAAGGAGAGTACCAATGAGTCAATATCATTTATTTCAGGATACCAAACGCTGCATCAATTGTCGGGCTTGTGAGGTGCAGTGCAAAGTTAACAAGAAGCTGCCACCGGGCCCCAGACCTACCCAAATTATAACTGTCGGTCCCAAAATGGTTGGCGGGATTCCCAGGGCTGCCTATATTTTCATGCCATGTTTTCACTGCGCCGAACCCTGGTGTGTGGCAGCCTGCCCAACCGGTGCCATGCAGAAGCGTCAGAAGGACGGAATCGTCTTTGTCGACGAAGAAAGCTGCGTGGGGTGTAAAGTATGTATCCGTGCTTGCCCATGGGGCTCCCCACAATGGAATAAAGAGACACGCAAAGTAGTAAAATGTGACTACTGTATGGATAGGGTCGACCAAGGCTTGAAGCCTGCCTGCGTTACTATCTGCATCACCAGAAGTCTTTCCTTTGGCAAGGACGCTAAAGCCCTCGCCTCCGTACGCCGCGAACGGTACGCGAAGGAAGTTGCACAACTGGGTTAGCCTCAACATGCCGACAGAAGCAAATGCATCGGTCCTTTTGGTCGGCATCGTAGACAGACATAGCCGTGAATCATTCTTCTGAGATGTCGCAGGAGAAACTGCTAATGGTTTTGAAGATGAAGCAATCAACATGTCCCGTTTCTGAAAGCCTTCAATTTATCGAACGAACACTGGCCGGCAATAATCTGCAAACCTCCCGCCCCCGTCGAATCATTGAAGACATCCATCTGCTGTTAAGAGACGTTGCTTCCGGCCGGGCTGGAGAGGAGCATCTTCCATCCTTTGATTCTCTCCTCGATGAATTACGTGATTTCTCAGAAACACCGGCAATCGCTAACATTGTACAGACTCTTTCCCATTCCCTGTCTTCCAGCAGGGAAATCTATATCAGCCATGTAGATACGCACAACTGTGCCACTGGTGACTGCGAGAAACTGGTGCCCGCACCCTGCCAAATGGCATGCCCGGCTGGAATCGACATTCCATCATATGTCAATCTGATAGCAATGGGACGTGACGAGGAAGCTATTGAACTGATTCGCCGCGACAATCCTTTCCCCTGGATCTGCGGTCTCATTTGCACCCGCCCCTGTGAGATGATGTGCGTCCGGGGCAGGCTGGACACTCCGATCTCCATTAAGTTCCTTAAAGCTTTTTCCGCGGAGAAAGCTTTTTCCGATCGAAAATACCGTAATCCGAAGAAAGCACCATCCAGTGGCCGCAAGGTTGCAGTAATCGGTGCAGGCCCTGCTGGACTGACTGCCGCCTATTATCTCGCCCTTAAAGGTTATGGCGTAAAGGTTATTGAATCGTTGCCCATGGCAGGCGGTATGACCATGGTTGGTATCCCTAGATACCGACTGCCACGCGAGGTGATTGATCTCGAGGTGGCCATGCTGGAGGAATTAGGCGTCGAGTTCAACTTCAGCACCCGTTTCGGTAAAGATATGAACATGGAGATTCTCAAGTCCGAAGGTTTTCAAGCATTCCTCTTTGCAATTGGCGCCCACGGCTCATATAATCTTAACATACCCGGTGAAAATAACTTCCTCGGAGACATTAGTGCCGTCGAATTTCTCCGCAAAGTGGCAATGGGAGAACGTAAGCCTCCAGGAAAGAATGTTATCGTCATTGGCGGCGGCAATGTTGCTATCGACGCAGCACGCACTGCTATCCGGCTCGGTGCCGAAAAGGTCACCCTTGCCTATCGTCGGACACGCAATGAGATGCCTGCTGACCATGAAGAAGTGGATCAGGCGGAAGAAGAGGGGGTTCATCTCAGCTTTCTCACCGTCCCTACTGAAATAATAGGTGAAGAGGGTAAGGTGGTTGCCTTGAAATGTCTGCGAGCAAAGATGGTCAGCCGGCATGGAAGTGACCGATTATCCCCTGTACCCACTGAAAACAGCGACTTTTTAATCCAGGCTGACACGGTAATCACTGCCATCGGCCAACAAATCGAATCCGACTGCCTCAACTCCGTGGAAACACTTCAGTGGTCAAGAAGGAACACCATAAAAACGAAGATGATTACCATGGAAACCAGTGTGCCTGGAATATTTGCCGCCGGTGATGCCGTCACCGGCCCCGCAACTGTAGTCGAGGCCATTGGAGGAGGCAAACGTGCTGCCTCTGCAATTGACAGATATTTTGCAGGAATACCACAGCCTACCTTGCCACCAGTACCTAAGCGTCGCGCTAGAACTGAGTGGCTGGAACTGCCGGCCTCTTCAAAAATGACCCTCAAGCGGCCAGAAATGCCGTTACTCAACCTCGAACGGCGGAGGATAACTTTTCAGCAGGTTGAACTTGGTTATTCGGAGAATACCGCAAGAGAAGAGGCTCGCCGCTGCTTGCGCTGTGACATCTGCCTGCGTTGCGGCACCTGTGTTCGTGTATGCCGTGATCAGATGGGTATTGATGCTCTCCAACTCGGCTATTTCGATTTTGACAGACAAGACCCGACCGATTTTCGCGCTACTGGGGAACGTTGCATTCTCTGCGGTGCATGTGCTGCCAATTGTCCGAGCAACGCCATCCAGATTGTGGACCGCGGTAACGAGCGCATGCTCTCGCTCTGCGGTACTATTCTCAACCGACAGCCAATTGTATCATGCGATATTTGTGGTACGATAATGGGAACTGCGAGGTATCTCGACTACGTTAATGAAAAAACAAATGGAATTTCAAGGGCCAACAGTGACACCGGTGCAAAGTGCAATGACTGTACGCGTAAAGAGACTGCCCATTCCATGGCCGACAACATAGCCTTGCGCTGACCTCAAGGCATAATTCCCTGAAAGGAGGTGGAAAATGACACAATTCAGAAAAGGTCAACATGTCGAAGTGTATCGCAGCAGCAAGGATGAAAACTGGGAGCCTTACATGATGGCCTATATTGGCAGCCATGGCATCGTCACCGACCCGGATACAGTTATCAACCATACCGACTCATTAATCGAAGTAAGTCTCGACGGCCACGGAACTCACAGACTCCCTCAGGACTGTCTCCGTATCATAGAGAACTAAAGATTATTTTTATAGCGGTTCATTAAAATCTTAAACAATGGAAAACGCTCCTTTTAGTCTCTCATAGCTGGTGTGACTATCGGCGTAACAAGAACGATGCTTAATTAATTCCATGAGGAACGCATGCACTTCAAAAATATAGAAGATGTACTCGACTTGGCCATAACCAAGGAGGAGGAGGCCGCTACCTTTTACCGTGATGTCAGTAGCAACGAAAAAGTGCAGGACATTCGGCAGATGTTTCTCGACTTTGCTGCAGAAGAAGATAAACACAAAACCCTTCTTCTTCAGTTGAAAAGCGGGATAATGGACCAAACCGTGGATGAATACGACTGGTCGTGGATTATCGATTTAAAACGCAGCAACTATGTTGATGATATAGAGTACCGACCTGGGATGCCTTATAATGAGATACTAATAATGGCCGCCCAACGGGAAGAAAAGGCTTTGGCTTTCTACAATGAATGTCTCAGCGGCGCCAAAGGTGACGAGATGAAAAAGGTGTTCAAAATGCTTTGTCAGGAGGAAGCAAAACACAAGCTGGCATTGGAAGATATGCTGGACCGGTTTATGGCCGAAATGGGGGACTGAAACGTGATAATCCTTTTTGTTACTTTCCGTTGCAATAGGGGCAATTTTTCCTAACCCATACCAGTTTCTTTAGTTGCTCCTGTTGCTAACAGATTATCCGGCCCAATCCTGTCAAGCCGGTTCAGCGTGTTATGAAGCCGGGCCTATGGATAATTACACCTGCCCAGCATTCGCCATAACCTTCTTCGTTCATCACTTTTTAAGCACAATACTGCAAACAACAGCAGGATATGGTAGATTTTTCTCATTACAACAAGGTGGCTGTACTCTGTTCGATAGGCACAGCGCCTGTAACAAACACGGATCAAACAACCATTATGTTCCACCTGCTGGGATAAAGCAACTTCTCTTCTGTAAATTCGCTTTTTTACTTTCTTTCAATCGAACCGTCAAATTACGAATGGAAGTCTATCATCCCTTCACCACTATTAATGAATTGAAAGCCCGTACAACAGGGCTTGACGATTTCACCGGATGGCAAACACCACCGTACTGGAAACCACAAGTGAGAGATGAGGCATTGGCGAGCGTTAAATACCACAGGCTCTCTCCGGGAAAATGCTTAATCAGAGGAAAAAGTTTAAGTAAATGAGATTTACGGGTTGTTCGGTGCGTAAATGCAACACACCGGGGTGCGCGTTGCGTTTATACACCGGCTTTCAGGGGCAGCTGAGAGTTGGCTGGAGTCAAATAATCCTCTATGGCTAGAAGTAAGGATTAGAAAACTTTTCGGTTCGATTGTTTAATAGCAGGTTAAAAAAACAATTTATGAAAATAATAAACATCGTTTAAGCATTTAGTATGAATTTTGCAAGATGCCAATTTGTAGTCTGGTACGTTTTTACTAAAATCTGTATTAAAAGGAGAAAAAGTATGACTTCAACCAGAAAAAAATTGTTAGTTGGATTGGCCCTGCTCATTGGATCTGCGTTTGTTTTCCCCGCAAACTCCATGGCAGCAGAAAAACCTTATGTGCTGAAAATGCAGTCATCCTGGCCCGCCGGTTCCGGGTTGCATTACCTGCAAATGCGCACCCTTGATTTTATTGAGAATTGGACCCATGGAAGGGTGAAGTTCGAACGATATTCAGCCAATGAAATGGTACCGGGGTATGAAACGTGGAATGCCGTCGCTAAGGGTGTGTTTCCAGCCGGTATGGCGTGTTCTTGTTATACCATGAGTAAGGATTGGTTCTCGGGAATGTTTTGTTCGGCACCAGGCCTTGGGCCGGTTGAAAAAATGGCTTTTTACCATGGCACCGATAACGTCAGAGATAGCAAGAACTATGAAACACCGGTATGGAAACTTTATGAACAACATATGAAAGATTTGTACAATGTTATGGTTCTGCCCAGCGCAATGCAGACCACAGAAACGTTTCTCTATTCCACCAAACCTATCAACACAATCGAAGATCTGAAAAGCCTGAAAATTCGTTCCGTGGGCGTTCGCGGGGACGTTTTTAAGGCCGCCGGGGCTTCGGTTGTGGGTATGCCCGCCGGAGAAATCGTGCCGGCGATGGAACGTGGTGTAATTGATGCTGCCGAGTTTGCTAATTTTTTTGGTGATATTCCCATGGGATTTGCCGACGCAGCCAAATACGTCTATTTCAACCCTTACAGCTCCTCACCAAGCAACCTCATGCTCTTCATCAATTTAAAAGAATGGGAAAAAATTCCGCAAGACCTGCAAAAACTGATGAAAGAGGCAGCTTTTGAGTCTATGAAATGGTCTTTGGCCGAGTCCCTCTTCCTTGATTTTTTAACCATGCCCAAGGCTGAAAAAACTGGCGCCCAGATCCAGAGCATACCTCTTGAAGTGGGCCAGTATATTCATGAAGAGGCCATGAAATTTTACAAGGAAAAAGCCAAAGAGGACAAGGCCGTGGCCCAATACTTGGAATACTATGAAGAGTTTTTTGACAAGCAGGGGTATGGCAAATATGTAAATTTCATCGACGATCTTCTCTAATCCCAATACGACTGTTTTTAGGAGGCGCCGGACCACTGAGGGTTCAGGCGTCTCCCCATAACGCAAAATCGGCAGTTGAAAATCACGACCGATCCAATTTTATTCCGGGGAGCGATGAAACCTTATGTATATAAAAGCTATCAATGGAATTAACGCCCTCAACGAGTTTGTCGGAAAGTCAGTCTCGCTGCTTTTCATAGCTCTGGTCATTACGGTCTCCATTGACCTGTTTACCAGGTATTTCACAGGCAAGAGCACGGAGTGGGCTTTTGATATTAACTACATGATTTTTGGAACCAATTTTATGCTGGCTGGAGCGTATGCCATGAAGCATGATTCCCATGTCAGGGTGGACGTGATTTACCAAAAATTTTCTCCGCATACACGAGCCGTGCTGGATGTTGTTTTCCTGGTCCTTGTTATGATACCGCTGAGCAGCTTTATGTTTTATTCCACTTGGATAGACTTTTTAAATTCGGTTGCAGCTCGCGAGACTTCCATGGTCAGTTCATGGCGCCCCCCTATTTATCCTTACAAGGCGGTTATGCCGTTGGCTTTCTTCCTGTTGCTGTTACAGTCGATAGGTCATTTTATTACCAAATTTGTGATAGTGTTAAAGGGGGACTCCAATGTCGGTTAATGAAATTTACGCAATCATTATGGTAGTCGCTCTCCTTGGAGGAGTTATCATCGGTTTCCCGGTGGCTTTTGTAATGGCCGGGCTGGGACTTTTCTTTGGAACACTCGTCGGTGGTATCGATTTGGCCTCGTATCAGGCAACCCTGAATACCTACGGCGTAATGTCAGGTTGGTCCCTGCTTGCCATTCCTTTGTTCGTATACATGGGGGTGGTGCTCGAAAAAGCCCAGATAGCGGACAAGCTTTACCTGGGATTATATCTCTTGCTGGGACCTCTCCGTGGAGGACTGGCCATCGCTACAATGTTGATTGCCACATTGTTTGCAGCTTGTACCGGTATTGCAGGTGCATCAGTCATCGCCATCGGCCTGATTGCTTTGCCCTCCATGCTCACCTATGGGTATGACAGGAGAATGGCCAGCGGGGTAATTTGCGCCGGAGGAGGATTGGGGGTGATCATTCCTCCCAGCATCATGCTGATCCTTTACGGACCTGTGGCAGGTGTGTCCATCTCCATGCTGTTTATCGCTGCAATCCTGCCGGGTCTTCTTATGGCATCGTTTTATATCCTCTATATTGGCGGCAGGTGCTTTTTGAACCCCAAATTTGGCCCCGCCATTACCCCGGAAGAAGCAGCGAAGTACAGCCGTAAAGATGTGTTTAAGATCTTATTGTTTTCCGGTGTTCCCCCCATTGGTATTATCATCTGCGTTTTAGGCAGCATCTTTTTCGGACTTGCCGCACCCACAGAAGCGGCGGCTTTGGGAGGCCTGGGAGCTTTGTTTATTGCAGCGATATACGGAAAGCTGAATATCAGGATGTTCCTGGATTCCGGTTACAGCGCCCTTAAAATCAGCACCTTTATCATGTGGCTTGTGCTGGGGGCTAAATTTTTCATGACGACCTTCAACAAGCTTGGCGGCGGTAATTTGATCTACGATCTTCTGATGAGCCTTAATACCGGGCCTACCGTACTTTTGCTCATCATGCTGCTGATTATTTTCATTTTGGGCATGTTTATGGACTGGATCGGTATCCTGCTGGTGGTCATCCCCATCTTCATACCCATTGTAAAAACCATGGGTTGGGACCAGATATGGTTTGCCATGATGTTTTGCATCACGCTGCAGATTTCATATATCACCCCTCCATTTGCTTATTCCATTTTTTACCTGAAAGGGATCGCACCACCTGAAGTATCCCTTGTTGATATCTATCGTGGATGTGTGCCTTTTATCGTTATTCAATTTTTTGTGCTCATTATTTTGTTTTTCTGGCCGGACCTGGCGCTTTATCTTCCCCAAGCATCTATGGTCGCTCAATAAATAGAAAGGCGAGTATTGTAAAGTTAGGCACGTCGTTTGTATGGGAGGGAATGTTTCCCCTCATCCCCTCCCATATATGCTCAAGGTATCCTATCGGCAGCAATCTCACAGTATCTTGATGAGCATATACGTCTGCCAACTCTGAGGATTTTCAATAAAAACAGGCTTATTGCGTATGTCGGTGCCGATATCCAGACAAAAAGTATAAATATATAATGTTGGTTCAACCCATAAAAAGGAGCGTACGATGAAGCCCAAAATTAAAAGGATTCTTTATGCCACGGATCTTTCTGAAAATGCCAGATATGCTTTCAGTTATGCCGCTGATCTCGCACAAAAATACAGTGCCCAGATAACAATCATATCTGTCCTTGAAACTCTAGGCTCTAATTCCGAAACTCGGCTTAAAGATATGTTGGGGACTGAAAGGTGGGAGCAGTTAAAATCAGAACATGCCAAAGGCTCTGTTGAAAAAATAAAAGGACGGGTTTCTGATTATTGCAAAGAAATGGATAACCAAATTGATTCTTGCAGTCAAAGGGTTGATGATATCCGGGTACCTCAGGGCGTCCCCCATGTTGAAATTCTCAAGACAGCAAAAAATATCAAGGCCGATATAATTATTGTAGGGACCCATGGGCATAATGTTTTCCAGGATTCTCTTCTTGGCACCACAGCCAGGCGAATTGTGAAAGACAGCAAAGTACCAGTACTGGTGATTCGCCTCTCGGAGAGGAATCAGTAGTCTGCTGTCCGAAACAGGTTCATTACAGATGCCATTCGAGAAGCGCCTTGCCTGCACCAAACTTGGCACCGGCAGTCAAGGCTCTGCCACTCCACTCGGTCCCCATGAAAAGTTCCCTTTCTTATAGTCGATATTGCGCTCTTTGGGCTCCTTTTCTGTCATCCTTCCCCAGGCAGCTTCAGGGCTGGTGTAAGCGACCGAGGAAATCGTTAGCGGATAAAAAGAGACATCCTGTCCGGCAATAACTACGGTGGCAAAGTGGTGCATAATCGCACCTTTTTGCGAGCAAGGTTGCGTTTGCACACCAGAAAAGCGGATTGCCGAATCACGATAAATTCTCAAATTTCCCTGTAAATTATTCTTGTTGCAGATTAACCTTTTTTCCGCAGAGAGCCCGTTGCATCCACTACCCTAAGATCTTCCAATTCTTTGGCAGTGGGTTCAGGCACAATCTTTACATTCTGGGAAATTTTTAAATCCCAGCCCGTATTTGCCTTCACTTCGTCTATGGTAGTAAAAGGATAATAGGCTTCCAGGTAAAACTCCTTGGTTTGCGGATCAGGGCGCAAAATGCCGAGTGTTGAAATAATGGCTGCAGGACCTCCGCCAGGAAATTCACACTTTTCACGACTGTCCCCGCCGGTCAAAAAACCAACACTGGAAATGTAGTCAACTTTTTCCATAAACCGGCGTTTTTCATGGGAGGCCATGATCAGGTAACGCTTGCAACCCACTGAAATATCGCTAGCACCACCACTACCATTGAGACGAACCCGGGGGAGGGTGTATTTGCCCGACTTCCAGGGCGGTTCATCCCAGATACCGGTGGTGTTGACATTTCCGTATTTATCAACCTGGGCTGCACCGATCACAGCATTGTCGGCGCGTCCTGATAAAACCAAAAATCCCAAGGCATCAATGGCGTTGGTAAAACTCGTGGCATTCGCTGATATACGGTTGCATTCGATGCCCCAGGGCAGACCACCCACCGGGGTGGACCCATAAACCCCTCCTTCAGTAAAAGGTTTCAGATTGGGTGCATGATTTAATTTGGCAAAGTAACCCGCCAGCATTGGCAGACCTACACCTAGAATAATAAGTTCACCGTCTTTGATTTCGCGACCAGTTATGACGGCCATGAATTCTTGCTTGGTATATTCCATCTTTTCTACCCCTTTGCCTTATCTTGAAGTTCACGAATTTCCGCATCGCTTCTGATCCACCTCCGATAAGGATCCATCAGGAACTCAGTAGCTGTTTGAGAAATTTTTTCAATTTTATCCTTGCCGATGAGAGCCATATACTCCTCATGACTACTCCAGTTATTGACCCACTTATCGCAGTATTCCTCGGTATCAGCTTCGGTCTTCATCATTTTATTCATGTAAAACATATGTTCTTCGTCACTGTCATAGAGACCGCAAGATGCCTGAGGCCAGGCCGCATAGGGCCAATAAACCACGGCATCGACCACCTCAGAAATGATCCGGACCAGATTGGGGTACTGGCGCATACAGTCGGTGTGTACGATCTTATCCGCCACCAACACTACTTTTTTGGAGGCACGGGACATTTCAAAACGATTCCATTCTGTACCCAGCATGATTGCATTTCCATATATGTCGGCCATGGTCACATGAATAGCTGCGACATCAGGCCGGATCGTTCGAAAGGCACCGTATTTTTTCCCGGTGAAAGGATCTGTGATTTCAGGAATTTTCCGGTCACAGGGATACTCGTCGGGATAATCGGCTGAACACCACTGCTGGTCATTGTGGATACTGACAGTGGCTGGCACGAACGGCCAGTTCATGGCACCACCGAAGAACCGCAAAGCCATGGCACCGTTGGAGTAATCTTCAATTTGAGTTTTACCGCTGACAACCGCTCGGTTAAGCCCGGCTGCAAATCCGTATACTTCAAGCCCGGAAAATCCCACCTCAACCCGATCAACTGCACCAACAGCAGCAAGAAGATTGACCTGCTGAGAACCACAATGGCAGATGACATTCAGATTTTTACGTCCTTGCTTGACCATTTCCTTTCCAAAAGCTATGGAACACGATCCCACCGGCAGAGCCGCTCCATTGCAATAGGTCATGCCATCCCACGTATAATTGGCTACAGCCTCCTGAATTGACAATAATTTGTTTTGCACGTTTTTTCTCCTTTTAACACTTTCTCTTTGGGCGTCATTCCAAAAAGAGCCATCTATTCCAATGGTAATCCTTCAAACTGTTTATTATAAACTTCAGCATGAACACATCATCAATAACGAGCAAGTATTGTGCCAATCATAGATCTATTTAGTTGTCATAACATCTTCCCACGATATCGAATAAAAAAAGTGAACAGGCCTGACAATTTTTGCTTCGGGGCAGGGCAAAAATAATTTTCCGCGTAACCCTTCAGTCTCAAGCTATTTTTGAATTTTTTGATTCACTTTGCATAAGCAATAAATAACTGAATCGAAGAATAAGGAGCAACCCCAAACCGCAACAATATATAGTCGGTGCAAGAATGCAAATGGTGCAACTTTACACCTCGCTAACGCATCACACGAGCGCCAGGCCAGGAAAGGGTTTATTCATAGCCACCCTTACAGGAACAATCTGAACACCAATATCAACTTCGTTCATCCTGAAAGTATATTGCAGCAAGATTCCTGAGAAAGGCTGTCGTCCCATACTCCCGATGACCTTTGGCACAGGAGCCAATCTACTGTATAATGCCATGATAGTTTAATCCCAGGCATCGGACTTGCATGTCAAAAATTCGATAGAAGTTTGGTGTGAGTTCTTTTTTTGTCTTGAACTCTGGACACGATGGTTTCTAAACGGTACTTTTTGTTATAATAAAAGGAGAAGTGTGATGAATTACGACTCAATTCTTTATGAAGAACAAGATGAAATTGGCATATTAACCCTGAACATGCCTGAGAAAAGAAATGCTCTGGGCATCCATGCAGAAACAGAGATCACAGAATGCCTTCAGGATGCGGCCAAACGTCATGATACAAAGGTCATTATTCTAAGGGCCAACGGTCCTATATTCTGCGCCGGACATTATCGGCCTGAGATCGTAAACCAGCCGGTTTCAAATATCCGCAAACTTTTCCAGACGTCTTTTAATCTTATGAGTGCCATCCGAAATGTACCGCAATGCGTTATTGCCGAAGTCCATGCAATTGCCATGGCCGGTGGTTGTCATTTAGTGGCTGGCTGTGATCTCATAACAGCGGCACGGGAAAAAGCACAGTTCGGGATGACAGGTCTGATCTACTCGTATAACTGCACAACACCTACCGTTGCCGTCAGTCGGGCGGTGGGACAGAAAAAATGCATGGAAATGCTCATGACGGCAGCACTATACAGCGCCGAAGAGAGCCGGGAAATGGGTCTGGTAAATAAAGTTTTTGAGGATGATGAGTTACGGCAAAAGACCATGGAATTAGCCAAGGATATCTGTAAATCCAGCAAGTATGCCATCTATATGTCCAAGCAGAATTTCTATGCCCAGGTTGAGATGACCGAACACCAGGCATATATGTTTGCCAAGGAAATGATGGCTCAACAGGGTGTGAGTGTCAATGCCATAGAAGGATTTACCGCTTTTATGGAAAAACGCGACCCGGTCTGGAATGATGACACTTTTTAATTAATAGAATAGTTTAAGAAGAGAGGGTGAAGCAACATTCTTTCTGTACATTCAGATCATCCTCTCTCTTCCGATTACTCTGTTTACTCTCTAATAGCAAAGTCACCCGGATTTCTAAAGGCCAAGGCCCTTCAGGTGCTCGTACCTCGTAGCCTTGATAAAGCCGGATGACTGTACCTCTCCTGATGGTGGCGATAGTGAAAGAGCACCATAGCCGCTTTCAGCTTCTGGAAAAGAGCGTATTGCTCAAATTTCATATACACTCGACCGAACTCCCATTCATCTAATATTTCCATTTCTATTGCAGCAACCAACCTCAACCACGATAAAGTACTAGAGAAAATTTTGTCAACTACCTGATAATTTTACAGAAGGGATGTTACACTAACAGAAAGAGAAAACATCGTATTAAATCTTTGTAATTGTCCTTTCTAGAACTTTGGATCTTTGTAATTGTCCTTTCAAGAACTTTGGATTTTGATATTTGGAATATCGTTGACAAGCCCCTGCCTTATCTATAAGGTTATAGTAATGTTCATTGTCAAAAGCTGTTCGTGGATGAACATTGGTCAGACTTGGCTTATTTAACATGGATAAAGGACCAAACTCCGCATTGCAGAAAAAAAAATTACATTCCTGCCAGATATCAGCAAATCGACAAAACATAAAATGCTTACCCGATGTACCTCCGCTGCTTACCGAATTGCTGGATATCATCGATGAAGGTATTCTTGCGTTCGATGGGAACGGTCATCTTATTTACATTAACCAATTTGCCCAACAACTCTTCGATATCAAAGCAGAGGATGCTCTGGGCAAACCCGCAGTTTCCATCATTCAAGAAGATGACTTTATAAATTTATTGGAAAAAAGCCTTCTTGGCTCCTCACAATCTTACGTATGGAGGCAACGCTCGCTTCTGGTCACTGCCTGCCGAATAGACAATAAAAACATTCACAAGGGTTCTCTGGTATTGCTGCAGAAGGCAACTTTCATGAGACACACTGACGAAGAAATCAATCAAATTAGAGGAGAATTCTCATCATTATTGGAAAGCTCTTATGACGGCATCATTCTGGCCGACGAAAAATCAATTCTACAAGTTAACGCCAGCTTCGGACGGATTACCGGCGTTGCACCCGGATTGCTCATCGGCAAAAATATCAATGATCTGAATACCGAGGACCATGTCTGTCTGGCAGCGATACAGGAAGTAACCCGACTGACTACTTATCACAAAAAAACATTGACATTGCAACGTTGTCTTACCAGCGGAAACGAAATTTTCGTTACCGGCAATCCAATATTCAACCTGGATGGCCAGGTTGTCCGGACTTTGCTCAATGTGCGCGACGTGACAGAACTTAAAAGTCTGGAAGACCAGATCAAAAAAATTACCACTGTTTTCGAGGAATCCAAGCAGTTTAGCGATGAAAACTCCCATTCCTTTCAAGGTATTGTGGCTGAAAGTCCTTCCATGAGGCGCCTGATCGATCTTGTTTTACGCATCTCCAGGGTCGACTCAACCGTGCTCCTGGTAGGAGAAAGCGGTGTGGGAAAAGACGTTTTCGCAAAACTTCTCTACCGCCTGAGTGATCGCAATCAACAACCTTTCATTTCAGTAAACTGCGGTGCCATACCTGAGAACCTTCTGGAGAGTGAATTTTTCGGTTATATGAAAGGTGCGTTTACAGGCGCAGCCAGCCAAGGCAAGGCCGGATTGTTTGAGCAAGCCAACCAGGGCATTCTGTTTTTGGACGAAGTGGGCGAATTGCCTTTACATCTCCAGGTAAAGCTCTTAAAAGTTATACAAGATCGGCGTTGCCGCCGGTTGGGTGGCACTAAGGACATCCACCTTAATGTGCGTATCATCGCCGCCACCAACAGTGATCTGCATCAGATGGTTTCTGATGGACTTTTCCGTGCTGATCTTTTTTACCGCCTATATGTTGTACCGATAGCCATTCCGGCTTTGAGAGATCGGCGAGAAGATATTTTGCCACTGTCACTGATGTTCCTGAAAAAGTTCAATACAAAATATAAAGTCAGCCAAACTCTTGGCCATGAACTTATGTCATTTTTGGAAACCTATGATTGGCCAGGTAACGTTCGGGAACTGCAAAATGTTGTGGAACGTATGGTGGTCACGGCAGATACGGATGTCCTGACGCCCGTACATTTGCCGCAATCTATCAAGGATAGTGGTTGCAATGGGTTACCATATTCTGATTTACCAAAAACAATGAATTTAAAGGATGCCCGAGAGGCACTGGAGAGCAAGCTGATAATACGTGCTCTCTCTAAAACAGGCAATACACGCGACGCCGCAAAATTACTGGGGATCGATCACAGCAATGTTGTCCGCAAAGCGAAACGCTATGGGATCGACGTCCAAGCAGTGACATCAAAGGCACATAAAGAAAAGGACAACATACCTTCCTGACGAGGGATCACCAGATACTATGTTAAAAAAATCGCTTTTCCAGCCAAGACACCCGTTTTCGGATAACGTACCCCAGGACTGCTTTGTCCTGCCAAGCAATTCTTTGTATAAAACATCAGTTGGTGTATAAAAACACCAGTATGACCGTGTCAAGCCCGGGTAATACATCTGTTTAATCGTTCGAAGATCTGGTCCTCTGCTACATCCCACCCTATAAATGTCAAGCAGGTCGCTGTATGATCAGGGCAATTTATCCATTCGCCCTTCCCCCCCACAAAATTGAGCATAACGGTCCGATCAACAAATCTGACATGCCTCTTTATCCTGAACAATTTT
>NODE-334-length-17027-cov-6.62762_pt1 | contig 17027 bp, 13 predicted proteins | sample MGYA00139097_ERZ477577 | MGnify/ENA metagenome assembly ERZ477577
ATGTGTGATACCGGCTGCAATTCAATAATAGTGTTAAAAAAAAAACTCAAACAGAGGAGCGAAAATGAGCAAAGTCATAAGAATGCATAAAACAGGCGGGCCTGAAGTGCTTTCATGGGAAGAGGATAACCCGGGAATCCCGGAACCGGGTGAGGTGAGAATTAACCAGGAAGCAATCGGGCTCAATTATATAGATGTGTATCACCGTACCGGACTCTATCCTGTCCCGTCTCTGCCTGTTATTCCAGGTCTTGAGGGTGCCGGGATCGTCGATGAGGTTGGCGACGGCGTTACTGATTTTGTGAAAGGGGATCGAGTTGCCTATGCTGGTGTTCCACTTGGCGCTTACTCTGAGGTACGGTGTATACCCGCTCATCGTCTCGTGAAATTACCTGATCAAATATCCACAAAAAATGCAGCGGCAATGATGCTCCAGGGCATGACGGCGAGGTATCTGCTCAAGGGGTGCTATGACGTGCAGCCGGGCACAACAATTCTGGTGCATGCTGCCTCCGGGGGCGTTGGTTCAATCATGTGCCAGTGGGCGAAACACATAGGCGCGATAACGATTGGCACCGTCGGTAGTCTTGACAAAGCAGATCGTGCAAAAGCGAACGGCTGCACGCACACAATTCTCTACCAGGAGGAAGACTTTGAAGAGGAAGTGAAACAAATTACCCGAGGCCAAGGGGTTGATGTCGTGTACGATTCGGTCGGGAAGACAACCTTCATGAAATCGCTGAACTGTCTGCGGCCAATGGGTACAATGGTCAGCTTTGGCCAGTCATCAGGCCCGGTAGAGCCGTTTGACCTGAGCCTGCTGGCGGCAAAGGGTTCTCTCTTTCTAACCAGGCCGAGCCTGATGAACTATACGGCAGAACGGGAAGCACTGCTGGTTCATGCCCAGGACCTCTTTGAGGTGGCCGTTTCCGGAGCTGTAAAAATAAACATGTTCAAGGAGTATGACCTGAAGGATGCGAGAATAGCACACCGGGATCTGGAGAGCAGGATCACCAGCGGCAGCTCAGTTTTTCTGGTGTAAACAGTCCGGTAATACCACTATAAGGTGGTTTAAAGGGTTGGCATTATTCTAATACCACATTGTGTCTCCCAGATAAAACGATTGAAAGTTTTATGTTTTCACCGTAAATAGGCATTGTTAAGAGAACATTAACTCATTCAATGGGAGCTGCTATGAGATCAATTCGTCCTGGGTTTACAACTGCTGTTATATTGGTAACATTCACTCTTTTTGCAACGATTGCCAGTGCAAAAGATGATCCTCTTGCAAAGTGGAAACCTGACTTTGACCCGACCGGAGCTGCGTTCACCTATCTGCTCTCCTGTGTCGGTCATCCGGCCATAGAAGGTGTTACCGTCGGTTATCGGATTCGTGACAGAGTCTGGAAGGAAACGGGTGGGCAGTTGTATGTTGATTTTCGACCGCTCAGCCAGCTTGGTGGTGAGAAGGATGTGATCAATAAGCTGAAGTTTGGAGCTGTTCACGGAATGCTCAGCTCTTCAGTCGCTGCGGCAAATATAGCGCCATTGCTTGGTGTGGTGAATTTACCGTTTCTCATTGATGATTTTGACAAGCTTGATCGATTCAGGGACAGCCAGGAGCTCTGGGAACCTTTTCAGAATGCAGCGATGTCAAATGGCCTAAGAGTTGTCGATTTTACCGGATACGGCAGTTACGGATGGGCGACAACCACTCCGGTCAATACACTGCAAGATGCGAAGACGGTCAATTTTCGTATTGCCCAGGCACCGGTAAATATAGATGCCTATAAAGCCTGGAAACTGAAATTTTCAGTACTGCCATGGCCAGATGTCCCTCAAGCCCTGCAGACTGGGGTAATCAATGGTCTGGACCATACGCCTATTGTCTGTAATATTTCCCGGAAGTTTACGGTTGCAAAATACTATACCGAGATCAATTATGCCCAGGGCCTCTATATCCACATCATGAATGATAAGTGGCTGAAAACGCTTCCTGTAGAGTTGCAGCAAACGCTGCTCAAGGTAATCAGGGAGGAAAGCGCAGCTGCCAGGAAGCTGACCCAGAAGCAGCAGGTGGAGCAGATCGCGGCAGCAAAAGCTGATGGAGTTACCTTTATCAGCCTGGATGAGAATGATAAGAAAACCATGATCTCAGCCTCCGAGTCACTTTATGTGAGCTGGGGTGAGAAGATAGGTAAAAGCTATCTCGATAAGGTGCGAGCAGCGTTTCCACAGGATTGAGTTTGCCTGTTTGATTACTCAGTTCTTGTGAGCAGTTAGTTTTTCATCCCCTGCCTCTGATTCGAGGGCACAGGGATGAAGATACCCTTCTCCATTTCGCAGTCAGTTTTGTGAACCTTTCTTCTCCTGCCTGACGGTCTGTTGGTTCAGAGTGGTTGCCGTTTAATCTATAGAAATCGTGATATACTGTTAGGTGGACATGGTCCAACAGAATAATACTTGGGCAAGAGATAGAGATATCTGATCATGAGGGTTTATCAAAAAAAGGGCACCAGGTACGGTTACGGGTTGGTTTGCTTAATTGTCTGGCTCGCAATGGTCAGCCTCTACCATACTCATAAGAAAATACCTGAAAATCTCAATTACCTGGGCGAAGAATACAAGGTCAGTGAAGCCGAAGTAGCGTTTCTCTATGATCTAACCTCTAAGGACAGTGCTTGCACGGCTTACTTTTCTGGATAACTCTCAAGACCTTCGTTTTGCACTTCTTTGTACTCATCGTCTGCGGGGATCTCAAGTCCCGGTTGCTCTATTTTTTAATGTAAGTATCAATCCAGGTTTCCCAGCGATGGTATAAAATGGTGTTTTGCTTCATCCAGGAGGTGAATGCGGTAATAACCTGAGTCGATATCAGATGATTCTGTTGCGACGATTGGTGGTTGATTGATAGATGGCTGCGGATCTTTTGCTCCTTGCACCGATCTGCCAAAAATTGTCAGGATGAGAACAAAGATCACTGCTGCGATGACTGAGGTGACGGCTGAGCCCTTTCTTTCTTCATTCCTCATGATAGCCTCCGTGGTTTTGGTTGGCCTTGCGTTCTTACCAAATTAATTACACGAAGTGTGCCACTTTTGCGGACTCTCGTAAATATTTGATAATATGGATAATGTTAACGTGATAATTGGTTTTCCGGGAAATCAATGGTGTTTGTGCTCAAAATATGTATAGTGCCGTGTACATAAAATGAATACTGCGTGTGGTGCCTTGAAGTCAGAAGAGAGAGATTTTTTCCAGGATCAAGCAGGGGGATGAATCCTGTCCTGTCGGTTTTGCAGGGAAGATATAGACAAGACCAGCTGAATCAGGGGTTGCTCCAGATGAGGCAGTGGCCCAGATAACAGACCTTGATCGCAGAACAGTTAGAAAATATAGTATTCAATCCAAGCATGATTGACTGAATCCTGTTTTATTTCTGGTATGAAGGTTTTTAAATTTTTACACTTCGTATCTAGTAATAGGGAAGAATGAGGGTGAAGATTTATCGCTTACCGCTTAAAACAATGATATTGTCTAGAAAAATCATTTTAATCAGGATGTGAGGCCATGAATTCAATCCAGCGATCCGCTCTCACCGTTTCGATGATCAGCTCGTTTATAATGCCATTCATGATATCCTCGGTTAACGTTGCATTGCCGGATATACAGAATTCATTTTTGGACCAGGGTATAAACGCGGTACTGCTCAGCTGGATTGCCACTTCTTACCTCCTCGCTGCCGGTGTTTCTCTGGTGCCAATGGGCAGGCTCGCGGATATAAAAGGAAGAAAAAGGATACTGGGGTTGGGGTTTGGGCTGTTCGCGGTCAGTTCACTCTTATGTTTTCTTTCTCCCAATGTGCATTGGCTTCTTTTTTTCAGAGGTCTGCAGGGACTTGGGGGAGGAATGATTTTTGGAACCGGAATGGCCATCCTGACCTCTGTGTTTCCTCCTCAAAACAGGGGACGTGTGCTGGGCCTGGCTGTCTCAGCTGTTTATATCGGGCTTTCGACAGGACCGTTTGCAGGTGGACTATTGACGCATTATTTCGGCTGGAGATCACTCTTTTTGGTCGTTTCCATATTTGGTCTGATCCCACTACTGCTGTTGATCGTATTTCTCAAAGGGGAATGGGCGGATGCGGCTGGTGAGCATTTTGATGTTACCGGGGCGGTCATGTATGTCCCCTCACTGGTCGGTATAATCTATGGTTTCTCAATATTGCCGCAGTTATCAGGGGTTGTATTGCTGATTGGCGGCACTATTGGCTTTGCAGCTTTTGTGGTGAGGCAGAAGAACCTGGAAGAGCCATTACTCCAGGTGAATCTTTATATCAAAAACCGAGCATTTGCCTTATCAAATGCGGCCGCTCTTATCCATTATAGTGCAACGTTTGGACTGATGTTTCTGCTGAGCCTTTACCTCCAATATATTCACGGCCTGGATAGTAGGATGACAGGGATTGTACTTATTGCCCAGCCGATCATGATGGCTTTATTTTCGCCGCTTGCAGGTCGAATTTCCGACACGGTTGAGCCGCGTATTATCTCCTCTATCGGGATGGCCATCACTGCAGCTGGACTTTTATATTTTGCCTTTATCGATACTCAAACAAGCCTGCTGGCGATTGTGCTTGTCCTTCTATTCCTGGGTTTTGGCTTTGCCCTGTTTTCCTCGCCGAATATGAATGCAATCATGGGCTCGGTGGAACGAAAATATCTGGGGATCGCCTCTGGGTCGGCTGGAACCATGCGGGTGCTGGGGCAGATGTTTTCAATGGGAATCGCCACCTTGATGTTATCAATTTTTGTTGGTGGACGTGCTATATCTGAGGAGATTTTTCCTCATCTGCTGCAAAGTATCCGCTGGACCTTTGGTGTATTTACTTTTCTCTGTATCGTCGGGATTTTTGCCTCACTTGCTCGTGGCACGATACACAGTGGCGAGGTCGCCTCGGAGAATACGCAATAAAAAAGATTTGCCTGAATCCTTAATTTGTAATATAACGTCCTGCTTTCAAGTATAATTTATGCGGGTTGTAAAAAAAACAGCCTGACAACTCACTCTACACGGCTGTTCGGGTTCCCTCACCCCGGTCAAGAAAAAGGATCTCTCATGTTTTCTTTAACCACCGCGCAATCAAGACGCGCCCTGATTATTCTCATTTCTTTCCATATTCTCATTATCGGTGCCAGCAACTACCTTGTCCAGATACCGTTTCAGTTATTTGGCGTGTATACAACCTGGGGAACCTTCAGCTTCCCGTTGGTATATCTGGCGACAGATCTAACGGTAAGAGTTTTTGGCTCAGTCAGGGCCCGAAAAATCATTTTCGGATCAATGATCCCGGCACTGATTCTTTCCTACACCATTTCCATCTTGTTTTTTGAAGGTAAATTCCAGGGCTTTGACGGTTTTTCAACGCTGAACATCTTCGTTTTCCGAATTGCCGTGGCCAGCTTTATCGCCTATGTGACTGGTCAGCTCCTCGATGTCAGTGTATTTTCTTACCTGAGGCGTAATCAGCAATGGTGGGTTGCCCCATCGGTCTCAACAATCATTGGTAACCTGGTCGACACGATACTGTTTTATGTGATAGCGTTCTACTTGAGTTCAGACCAATTCATGGCAACTCACTGGCCGGAGATTGCCCTTGTTGACTATATATTCAAACTGCTCGTCAGTCTTATCCTTTTCCTACCAATTTATGGAATTGTCCTCAACGTGTTGACAGAGAGGCTGGTTCATAAAAAACAAATCTGATTCTGAGTTCATCAGCTCAGAATATCATGCCGCGAGCACTTACTGGCCATATCGATTCCACGTAGCCGTTTCGTACACCGACGTACCAGTCATGAAGGTTAACGGTTGGATCACAATGGCCGGGTATGAGGTATAGTTTGTCACCAAGCGATAATGAACACTCCTCGTCTATAAGGACTCCGTGCTCATCGGATGGCCGCTGGTACAAAATAGATGGATTATCTCTTACTGTCGGTAACCCGGAATCGATGCTGTGTGCCTTCAGCCCTGCATCACATACCGCCATCCCGGGGGAGGGCGTGCTCATGATGCTGGTCAGGATAAAGAGGCTGTTTTCAAAACTGTCCCGCAGGGTTCCCTGCTCGGTAGAGATTGATCCGTAATCGGCATCCATAAAAACGTAAGAGCCGCACTGCAACTCTGTATAAATTCCACTTGCTGCTTCAAACAGGTAACTGCCGGTCCCGGCTCCACTGACAACGGGGCAATCGAATCCAGCATTTTTAATCATACTCAAGGTGTCCGAAACTTTTTCAAGGGATTGACTGACAGCATCTTTTCGATCAGTGTAAGCCTGAATATGTTGTGCCCTGCCATGGTAGACCTGAATCCCCTGAAAGTTTGAATGGGGGGCGTTGTGAATTGCGCGAACCATATCAAGTGTGGGTTCCCCCGGTTGAACACCGCATCGGCCGCCTCCGATATCAACTTCGAGAAAAATGTTAAGATCGAGTCGGGACTTTTGAGCTGCCACACTGAGTTCCTTGAGGTTATCAGCGTTATCAACACAGACGCTTATTTTTGCCTGCTTGGCAAGATTGACGAGGCGTGAAATTTTTTTCCTGCCAACAAGCTCGTTGGTTATGAAAACATCCTGGATTCCGCCAAAAACAAGTGTTTCTGCTTCACTGACTTTCTGGCAGCATACGCCAACTGCACCATGGCCAATCTGCAATGCCGCCACATCTGCTGACTTATGTGTTTTCGCATGTGGCCTGAGGTTGATCTTCTGGCTACTGCAATAGTCTGCCATTTTTTTGATATTTTTTTCTAACGTGTCGAGCTCAATCACCAGGGCAGGGGAATCGATTTCTGATACCGGCATACCAAGTTCTGCCGGGATATTGGCATTAATCATAACACTGGTCCTCTGATATTTAATAACTGTTTCGTTATAAAAGATATGATTCGGCCTGCCACAGTGAGAGACTCAGGTCCTGTCAAATTGACAGTGACAGCCATATGTTCTTGATGCAATACAGCGATGATCACAGAAGCACTAAACAACATTCCGGAAACTGCTCGGGGATTTTCCTGTCCACCTCTTGAATGATCGTGAAAATGTACTCTGTTCTGAGAACCCCAGAAGAAAGGCAATCTCTGTCAGGTTCATATCTTTGTCTCGCACATACTGTTTTGCTATATCCTCCCTTGTTTCGTTCAGAAGGGCAATAAATGACGTCCCTTCGTCGTGCAGTAATCGCTGCAGCTTCCTTTTACTCATGTAGAGCTCAGAAGCAGCTTTTTCAATAGTGGCATCACCTGAAGGAAGGTGCTCTACAATGATTTTAGTAACTCTGGACACCAGCGGATCGCTGTCTTTGGCAAGGAGATATTTGTTCATTGCCTGGTCATTGAATTCAGCCATATCTTTGTTGCCACTTGGAAGAATCCTGTCCGCATCATCCAGTGACAATTCAATACCTGAAACAGGCGCATCAAACATGATCGGAGCTTGAAAAAGTTCATAATATTTTCCAGCACACCCAGGGGGCCGACTATGTCTGAAACTTAAAGAGACCGGAGAAAGGGGTCGCTGGTAGTTAACCTGCAAAACAGACATGATCCATGCAATAGCAGCATCCTCACGAGCCGGTGAGTATTGTTTCTCATCTTTGTTGGTAAGATTGAAAACGAGTGACTTTCTATCTTGATGTTCACTGATTTTTCCGAAAGCGGCGTCAGAAATAATACGATGAAACCTTATCAGTCGCTCAAGGGTGGTCCTTAAACAGGTACTCATGAGCAGCGCGTATCCAAGAGTGCCGAAATGAGAAGGGTGCCAGTATTTTGCAGCCGCTAGACCAAAACATGGATCTTCAATGACTCTCTCCATATACTCCCAGAGGTCGGCAACTTTGTTGAGAGAATACCTCGCTCCAGGCTGATGCATAAGCTGCGGGTTCAATTGTACCCTGGTAAAAACATCGAGCGGATCTTTGTTGTAGGCCTCCAGAATGTTCCAGTTCACCAGTTGTATGCTTGCCAGTTTTGTCAAATACATATTTTCATTAACCTCCTTGTAAATCAACTCTGAGATACGCTAACAGATTTGTCGTAAACTGACAAATTAAAGGCGCAAAGTGCCAAGCAAGAGGTTCTGTGAATCATTATACTCGTTGATACTCAAACAATATATAGGGAGAAACGAATGGAATTACAACACACTGAAGAGTACAAACCATCAGGTGATGTTGATTCAACTTTTAATCTGGTTAGCAAGTTAGTGACTGAAATGTTTCTGGAAGAGGATGAAGAACTTTTTATTACGGCTAAGTCGGGGGAATTCTTTCATGACTCAACTACAAGTGTTGAAGTCGCGGATTCAGTCAAAATATTTATTTCCAGTGCAGGTTTCACGGAGACAGGCTTTAGGACAGTGATAACCATGTCCGGCACTTTCAGGAGTCAGCGTAATGAGAAATATACCTTTTCACTCTACTTCATAATGAAAAGAAAAATTCCTGTTATCCCAAGAAAGGGAAGACACGCAGAAAAACTGACCGGGCACTATCTGGCGCTATCAATTTCACCACCATCAAAAAAGCTGTATGACTCCCTGTTCAGTCTGACACTGGAGTGTTTGACGTGCCAGGAAAACAGCCGTCATTTTGGAGAGGGTAAGGGGTATCTGGTGTTTGGCAGATATATCTAATGAGTATTGGTTTGATTTGATCAGGCAGTTTCAATTTTTCTTGGGGATATACCTGGATATCTTTCCTGGAGATGTCCAGAGATAAACAGGTAATATGATCACCCTGTAAAAGGGCTATCCAAATTAGTGTTATGAACATTCGAACAGATAGTGTTACCCGCCGACTGGCATGGAAAGCATTCGCCAGGTTGAGAAATATGGGTGACAGCGGATATACATTGTTAACTATTGTTGGCTTAATAGCCATATGGGGATTTTGTGCTTTAACTATTTATTGGGCAATATCGGTTTTCTGGGAAATTGCACCCTGATATCTGATTCTCACCTAAAATAGTGAACACCCATTTGACATATGGTCTGACTCTGGCACAAAACGCATTTTCTTTTTTGGCGCATAGTGACAAGGACACATTTCTTGTAAATGTTAAATGATGTTCTAAAGCAAGAATACAATAACAATAAGCCGTTACTTCTGGTTAAGAAGGTGATGACAACTCAAGAACATCCGCCATGCTTGATTTAGGTATCGGCTGAGAAATGAGAGTACGGTGTGGTGAGGAATAACATGAAGGGTTGATATGGCAGACCCTCACCACATTAGGAAGGCAGAGTCATTTTTGACTCTGCCTTTTTTAGTTGTGCGCCCGGCATGGCGGGTGAGTCAATAGCATGATTAAAACTTGTTGAATCAGGATAAGCCAGTATTACAGAAAATTTTATCATTCAGTTTACGTTGCCATTTATCATCGCTCCTCTTAGAATAATGTTTGTTAGGAAATGATACCTGTTTTAAGATAACCTGGAAAATATACTTTTAAGCGTCTTTATTGGTGTGGCAGGGAGGAGGGCAGACGATGAGCGTCATGAGAATCTTTGCATTAATTGTCGCAGTGGCCTTACTGACAATGCCAACCAAAAGATCTGTCGCTCAGGTCGACCTGACAAGCGGCCTGATCAAAGATTATTATTCATCACTGCAGTATTCTTTTCCATTGGCACATGGATGGAATTTTGAAAAACTCTCCCGTGCGCTCCTCCATGCTCAAGAAATTGGTTCCACCGCAGTAATCGTCTTACATGATGGTAAACTGGTGCTTGAGTGGGGAAAAACCAATGTAAGAATAAAAAGCCATTCTGTCAGAAAGAGCTTATTGAGTGCGCTCTATGGAATAGCAGTGGAAAAGCGTTTGATAGACCTGAACTCAACCATGGCCGAATTATGTATTGATGATCGACCACCTATCTTGACTGACAGTGAAAAACAGGCAACGGTGTTGGACCTTCTTAAAGCTCGCTCTGGTGTATATCATGAAGCAGCCGCAGAAACTCAATATATGAAGCGCAGTAGACCATCAAGAGGAGCGTTTGCGCCTGGTGAACATTGGTATTATAACAACTGGGACTTTAATGTGTTGGGTACAATTTTTGAGAGAGAAACTAACCTGACCATTGGTCAGGCTTTCAAGGAGTGGATTGCAGACCCAATCGGAATGCAGGATTTCAGGCAGCAAGATGTGCACTACAATTGGGACCAAGTATCAATTCACCCGGCATATCCGTTCTGGATTACAGCTCGAGATTTAGCACGTTTCGGTCAACTGTATCTACAAATGGGAATCTGGCAGGACCAGGAGGTGATACCGAGGTACTGGATTGAAGAGAGTATAACTCCACACTCAAATACTTCTGATGAAGGTGACGGGTATGGCTATATGTGGTGGACTCATCCCAGCGGTGCCTATTATGCCCGCGGATATATGGGGCAATTTGTAGTAATTATCCCAAAACAGAAAATTGTAATTGTTAATCGGGTATTCTCCGGTACACCGTCGATGTGGTCACTTACCCCAGAAGTGAAAGCTGAGCTTGAACAGTTTATCAAACCTGTAAACAGCGTTGAATTCAGAAGGTTGGTTGACCTGATATTAGAAGCTGAACCTGTTCCTTGAATATTAATAGCTTGCATTGACGCTGACCAATTGACGTATTGTCAGGTAGCTCAGAGGTTCAAATGCACGAGGTTACGAGTGGACCGGGTAGAGGGGGCAGGCTCCGGGACAGTTAAACCTCAGGGATAAAAAACTGTTTCGAGGTGGTCGATGATTTTCCTTTCCTTAGTGTATTCTTTCTATTATAACCATAAGATATGAAGGGAGAATAGTTTTTTGTTCCAGTTTAAAAGCAGCCCTTTTCCCCAATCTCGGCCCGATTTTCATAATTCTCCCTTTTGCCTCGTTATTTATTTGTTTTCATTAAATTTAGTGCGTTTTTATTCCGTACCCTGATGCAGATCAAAACACCATGTTCCATGGATAAATTTTATGTGTCGGATATCGTCGAAACCCTAACTGTTCAATTGTGGGTGCTATGCGTACACGAAAAGTGATCATTGTCACGACCCACCTTCGCCGCGATCGCAGCAAGCGCAGCACGGTGGATATCCTTCAACCTATAAACGGCCTGCATATCGGCTCGCTCATTGATCAGAAGAGATATCAGCTGACCCTCTACAACGAGGACCTGCACGGGCCATACGACACTACTGAGGACAGTGACTACGAGTTGGTATTCCTGAGCGGCTTACAGGCAGACCTGGACCGAATGCGCCAACTCTCCTATCATTTCCGCCGCAGCGGAGCCCTGGTTATCGCTGGTGGATCCATCTGCACGCTGTACCCTGAATTTGCCTTACGGTTTTTTGATGTTGTCTGTGCAGGAGGTGTGGAAAATGTGATAGATTTCATGAAAGACTATGAAAACGGCGATCACAAACCAATCTACCGATCTCCACAGGTACAGATAAGACCCTACAGGCTTGATTATTCCCTGCTTCCCAGAAATAACATTCACTCGTTGGTTCACCTGATCGAGGCGTCGCGAGGCTGCAGCTATCAATGTAAATTTTGCGTCCTGCCTGCCGAAGGTGCCCGTCATGCACCGTATGAGTTTGATCATATCCTGGACAGTATTGAGAACTCAATTCGGACCAGCCCCCGGTTCAGTTTAAGACGTAATTATCCGATAATCTGGTTTGTGGACAACAATTTCACCAACAATCAGGAGCATCTTGAACGGCTTTGCAAGTATCTTCGTAAGGAGCCCTCGATCAAGGCATGGGGAGCATTGGCCACCCAGAATGTTTTAGAAGACAGGTCGTTGATACGTTTTATGCGAACGAGTAAATGCCGTGTCATTTTCACGGGCCTTGAGTCACTTGACAACGCCTTTCTTGTTGCCCAGAACAAGCGACAGAATATCACTTCGGGAAATAGTATCCTGGAAGATATAAGATACGCCCAACGTCAGGGCATTGCTATTTTATATGCCTATATCTTTGATCCCAGGTTGTCTACTGTTGCAGAAATGAATGAACAGATCGACCGTCTGGTAGAAGCTTCGGCAGTTCCCATGGCCACCTTTTTCAGTTTGCTTTCTCCTCTGTTGGGAACCCAACTGTTCTGGGAATGTTATGCGAACCAGGCGTTACTGCCAAACTTAAGGTTGCGTGACCTTGACGGCGAGACAATCACCTTCGCCAAACCAGCGGACAGGATTGATAAGGTGGCAGATTTTGCCAGAATGCTAAGCAGTGGCCTCCACCATCGTATCTCTTCGCGAAGTTTGTTACGTTCCACTTTTGAATGTATTGTCGACTCTCGAACCCTTCATCCATTTTTTTGGCACGTCTTTTATTCAACAAATTTTCGGGCTGTGGAGCTCGCCAAAGCCTATCAGCGTGGCAAAAAACGGAGTTACATTGCAGGAACCGACATCCTGGATCCCCAGTATAGTGAATACCATCCTTTGATGAGCGATGAGGATTTTAAGACCTATTTTGCCCCGACCCAGGTTTTAGATAAAAATGGAGAAATTGCTCACTGGTTGAGGCCTTATGTTCCCGATCAATATATACAAAAAACCTGGGAACCTGAATCAGGCGTGAATCAACACGAAAATGACCCGTTCAATATGTTAGATAATTGAGGAAGTTGCTTGTAAAAGTAACCGCTTTTGCTATATTTATATTAATCTACAACCCCAGGTGATTTGATCTTCAACAAATCACACATAAGAAAGGTCAAAGATGTCGACTGTGGAAATGAGCAGTGAGGTTACCCCGCAGGACTCCCTGGAACGTCGTTTCTTTACCGTCATGTTCTGCGACATGGTCGGCTCCACTGCTCTTTCTGAAAGACTTGATCCTGAAGATCTTCGAGAGATTTTAGATCTTTTTCGACATACTGCCCGCCGAGTTGTCGAACAATTTCATGGCCACTTAGCTTCCATCCATGGTGATGGACTGCTTGTCTATTTTGGTTATCCTGTCGCTCACGAAAATGATGCCGTTCTCGCCGTTCGCGCGGGCCTTGAGATATTGGAATCTCTGGAGGCTACCAACCGGAAAGCAAAGGCTTTGCACGGCGTAAAAATACGTGCCCGTATCGGCATTCATACAGGTCTGGTAGTGGTTGATAATCTCGGTGCTGAAAATGATCAGCTGGAAAATACCGCTGTGGGGATCACTCCCAATATTGCTGCTCGGATACAGAATCTGGCTCAGCCCAATGAGGTACTCGTCAGTTCTGTTACCTGGCGTCTGCTGAAGTTTAAATTCAACACCGTCTCTCTTGGAAAAAGAGAACTCAAAGGAGTAGAAAACCCGATACAGGTATTCCAGGTGCAGTCATTCAACCAGGACGACGGCGATTTTTCTCAAACTTTGATCGGCGGAGTGACAGATCGCGTCGACAGGGAGCTGGAATTCGATCACCTGCTCAAGAACTGGCAGACAAGTTCTGCCGGAAACGGCTGCAGCCTCCTGGTTGTGGGAGAAGCAGGGATTGGCAAAACGCGGTTGGTCCAGGAACTGGTCAAACAACTTCCTGCCGACAACTATCATCTTTTGGATTATATCGGCTCCGAGCATCATCAGAATATAGCGTTTTACCCTATTATCGAACGGTTGCAGCGTGTCTACAACATCGATAGTATTAATGATCCTGATCAACGTAAGAAGCTTATCAGGACGTTGCTTGGTGGTGGTGATCTAGGCGTGGATGACCGGTTGCTTACAGCTTTTGAAGCTCTCCTGACCAATCGTGGATATGATGAGGCTTCAGCTCCCGAGTTAGATCCCCAGGATGTCAAAGTTGCCATTCGAAAAGCCATGTTAAAATTCATCGAATCTATGGCAACCAAAAAACCGATTCTTCTCTGGGTCGATGATTATCAATGGATAGATTACAGCAGTCGGGAAATACTTCCCTCTATCACGCAATACCTGACAAACTCACCTGTCATGCTCATCATTACCAGCAGGCCGGGAGCTTTTCTGCAGCAGGTAACCGGGGTAGTAGACGAAACGATGCAACTGGAACGTTTTTCCACCAAGTACAGCAGGGAATTCTGCGAGAAGATATTTGACAATCGCACTCCCTCACCAAACCTGTTTAATTTAATTTTAAAGCGCTCTGAAGGCGTGCCGCTCTTTCTGGAGGAACTAAGTGCCTCGATCCTTGAATCAACGTGGTCGGATACTCAGGATGAAGAAATTTCTATTAAATCCCTCACAAAAGATCAGGATATTCCAACCACTCTCACCGGTACCATAATGGCCCGCCTCGACCGTCTCGGGGAAGCAAAAGATGTGGCCTTAACTGCTGCAGTACAGGGACAGGTTTTTGATACCGAGGTGGTCGGATCCATATGCAATATGGATAACGAGTCTCTTGCGACATCTCTTTCCCTGCTGCTCAATTCCGGCTTGATTGTAAAAAATGATAAAGAAGGGCGATCGTATCGTTTTAAACATGCTTTGATCAAGGAAGTAGCCGTCCAATCTCTGGTGAAGAGCCGGCGGCGGCGATTAAATCTCGCGACCGCAAGAACAATCGAGCAAGGCAAGACTGAATTTACCGCCCAGGAAAGTGACCTGTTGGGCCACTATTATGAGCAGGCTGGCGAATTCCTGGCGGCGTGTCGCTGCTTTTTAAGGGCCGGCACTGAATCGGTAAGAAAATCGGCGAACGTTGAAGCTTTTAACCAACTTCGCCGGGGACTGGATGCGCTTTACAAGCTGCCCGAAGATGAAGAGAGAAATCAGCTTGAACTGAAATTCCAGGTTTCCATGATCGGCCCGGGGATTGCTGCATATGGTTATGCATCTCCGGATGTTGAGACCGTTCTCAAGCGAGCCCTGGAATTGCTGGAGCAGGTGCCGGCATCACCTCTTGTCTTCCCTGTGATTTTCAGCAGATGGGCAGTTTCCCAGGTCCTTGGTAGAACTCAGGAATCCTACCAGATCGCCCAGAAAGCCATTAAGCTGTCAGAAGGACTTTCTGATCACGGTGCTCGATTAATAGCCCATCGACTTCTTGGCACCTCCTACATTTTGCTTGGAGAACCGGCAAAAGGTATACCCGAACTCAAACAAACTCAACGGCTGTTCAATCCCAAAGAGCATGGCCACCTTGTGCATATATGCGGTACCGATCCGCTGGTTTCAGCCAATGCCTTGCTGGCTTTTGCTCACTGGTTGACGGGTAATGCCAAAGAATCGACACGGTCTGCCTGGACCGCGATTGAGCTGGCTGAAAAAGGAGGACATGCCAACACCATAGGATATGCGCTGACCCATGTTGCCCTTCTCTTTGCGGTGCGTAACAATCTTGCCTCGACCAAGAATATAGCCGAACGACTTCTGGCTTTTGCCACCAGCAAGGAACTTCCGTTTTGGGTTGCCAATGCCAGGGCGTTTCAAGGGTGGGTTCTGGCCAATAGCGGAAATATCGATCAGGCCCTGGAAATTTTTGAGCACGGTCTTATTTTTCTTGAAAAAGCCGGCCTGGTGTATTGGCGCCCAACCTATCTCAGCTGGATAGCCCAGGCTTACATCGTCTGCGCTGATCCGGCCCGAGCACTCGACTATCTAGATCAGGCGGAAACCGTGATCGCTTCCAGCAAAGAACAATGGATGGAAAGTGAAATATGGCGCTTAAAAGGAATTGCCGCCGGAATGGATCCAACGCTGATTTCTGAAGATGCTGAGGACCTTTTTGGAATAGCCAGGCGCATCGCGGTAAAACAGAAATCTCTGAATCTGGAAATTCGTGTGGTGACGGATCATGCCCGGTCACTTGCCGGCCGGGGAAATCCCAACAAAGCCCGAACCCTGTTATCAGACTTTCTCGCAGAGTATCCGGCTCACAAATCCCCGGTTGATGTCATCCCTGCAGAGGCCCTGCTGGCAGAGTTGACAGGCCCCATGGCCTGACCAATTTGGATTGTAAAAATGGATTCTTTATCCTGAAGAATCTGGCGTTACTGATTGCACGGAACTGTTGCCAAAAAGATATCGTTTAGGATTAATCTCGGCAATCTGTTCATAATACTCTTCACCGATTCCAGCCCTCAGGAACATGGACAACTTCTTCTCCGAAAAATTTTCTATTTCAGCCATATAATAATCTGTGCCGAATAGAACACTACGTCGAATCAGGGGGCTTTCCAGCAAAACTTTGAGTATATTTATGTTATCTTTATAGTGGAAGATCACGTAGGCGATATCAACAAAGAGATTCGGATATGAACCTGTTTCTATCATATCTATGATCTCGTACAGCCAATTCTCGCTCCCCGACTCAGAACTTCCTCCATAAAATCATTACAGTTCCATGTTTGTAGAAATGACCAGCATTCTGTGGAATTTGGTTGACTTTAATAACAAGCTAATGTAGTCATTTCCCTTGTTAGGGAGATGGCCAATGACAGATGGGATTGAGAATAAAGGCTACTTAATTGATTATCGATTACTCCGGCTGCTCATGGGGATAATCGCGATAGCTATGCCAATTGTTGTCTCACTATGGTCTCATGAAAAACTCTCGTCAATTAGTGCTTCATATCACACCGCTGCTCAGGACATATTTGTTGGAATGCTTTTTTCAGTTGGTACTTTTCTAATTGCCTACAGAGGCACTGCCAATCATCAAAAGACCATGCTGGCTACCAAAATCGGAGCAATGGGAGCATTTGCAGCCGCTTTGTTTCCGATATCACCAGATGGCTGTCCCATGGATACTTCCTCTTACATTCATAATATGGCTGCACTTCTTCTGTTTGGTTCCTTAGCGTACATTTGTTTAAAATTATTTAGAGATCGAGCTAAGGGTAAGTCAGGATTAAAACCATTGAGAAGATATTTTCTGTACACTGTCTGTGGGTATGGAATAATCGGGAGCATTTTATTCATTGTAGCTGCATGGTCACTTGAACGTATTGGAATTTTACCCAACGATGCACTCCTTAATTATAGAATTATTTTTGT
>NODE-335-length-16917-cov-4.15793_pt1 | contig 16917 bp, 10 predicted proteins | sample MGYA00139097_ERZ477577 | MGnify/ENA metagenome assembly ERZ477577
GCTTCAGGGTAGTCGTAGTTCATTCCGATATTATCGGTACTGAAGGGCCCGTGGTTATTCACATCGGTCTTATGGTTGGGGATGGGATCGTATTTATTGAACAACTCCCGCCAGCCCGATGCAAACACCCTTCTGAGGAGTTCATACTGGGTGGAATCATAGTCCGGAGGCCGGCTGATGGCCACCCTGTTTTCAGGATAATCGGTGAGGCACATGCGGAAACAATAGGCCTGCACCCGGTGATCCCCCTCACCATAGACGCCGGGATCCTCACTGGATATCCTGGGCAGCACACCACTTTCCGGGTCCCCCGGGATCACATAGGGACTTATATCACTCTTGAAATGGTGACCATGGTGCAGCACACCGGTCTGGATTCCGTTCCATGCCTCCCCGTATTGATCGATCGCTTCCCTGCCTATGGTGTAAGAGACCCCTGAGGCAGCCATCAGATCTCCTTCATAGGTGGCATCTATAAATTGATCACCCCGATATGTTTTGCCATCCAGGGTACGGATGGAGATAATGGCACCTTCCTCCATGTTTACACCCTGTTCCCGGTCCAGATATGCTTCCCGGTGTACAGGTATATTATATTCGGTCACCAGCTGTTCAAATACTTGCTCAGCCGCATGGGGTTCAAAGATCCACATGGTTCTGTTTTCCCCGTCGATGGCCACATTTCCCTGTCCCTTGTTCCCATATTCTTCTTTTTTCTGCCATGGCCAGGCCGAATCCTCCTGGTAATGCATATAGAGCCGGTGATAAAAATCACGGGCCAATCCCCCGATCACAGCCTTATTTCCTGTATCGGTCCATCCCAATCCCGACGAGGTGAGCCCTCCAAGATGCTTGTCAGGTGAAACCAATATAACTTCCTTCCCCATCTTTGCAACCTGAACCGCGGCAATCACAGCAGCTGAATTTCCGCCATAGACAATTACATCTGCATAAAACTGCTTGTCTGAGGCTGATTTTTGACTATTTTCACAGGAGCTTGGGAACAGGAACAGTAGCAGGATGATGCACGAGCCTGGAATGTGCTTAAGGATGTTCATTTCAGTAGTATTGGAGTTTGCTGATGAAATTAAGAAAATCTTATATAACCTGAACGTATATGAAGCCTCTATTTATCATTCTTCTTACACTGCTAATTCTATCAGGATGCGACTCTCCCAAAGATTTAACAGATGATGCTCCACCAAACATCATCCTGGTAATCACCGACGACCAGGGCTACGGAGATCTGGGTATTCACGGGAATCCCTTTATCAGAACACCGGTGCTTGACTCCCTGGCGGAAATGAGTACCCGGATCGATCCCTTTTATGTTTCTCCAGTCTGTGCTCCAACCCGCTCCAGTCTTATGACGGGCAGGGACCACCTTCGTACAGGAGTTTATGACACCTACAACGGCGGAGCCATTATGGCCCCTGGTGAGATTACAGTAGCTGAAGTGCTTGCTGCAAATGGATATCATACGGCCATGGTGGGTAAGTGGCACCTGGGCGATTCCTACCCCATGCGGCCCATGGACCAGGGATTCCAGTATTACCTGGCACATAAGGGCGGCGGTATTGGTCAGCCTGGAGATGATTTTGGAAACTTTATGCGACCTGACAGCTCTTACTTTGATCCCTACCTGTGGGAAAACGGAAAACGGGTACGCAGAAAAGGATATTGCTCTGACATTTTTACCGACCAGGCCATAAGCTTCATTCAAGAGCATCAGCGTGATCAGGCTTCTGATCCTTTCTTTATCTATCTCTCCTACAATGCACCCCATACACCCTTACAGCTCCCTGAACAGTATGCCCTGGAATACCAGGAGATGGAGTATGGAAGCGAAGACTTTGAAATAAGCGGTCAGAATGTGGACGACATGAATGAAAGGGACCTGAAGGCTGCCCGAAAGGTTTATGGAATGGTAAGCAATATCGATGATAATATGGGGCGATTGCTGCATACTCTGGAGGAAATGGACATTGAAGAGCAGACTCTGGTGATTTTTATGACCGATAACGGTCCACAGCAACGGCGCTACACAGCCGGATTGAACCAGCGGAAGGGAAGTGTTATGGAGGGAGGTATCAGGGTTCCCTGTATGTTCTACTGGAAGGGTAAACTGCAGGAGAATCGTATCATTAACAGCCCCGCTGCCCATATCGATATGATGCCTACCCTGCTTGAGTTTGCCGGCATTCCCTATGAGGGCGACATGGATGGGATCAGTTTGTATCCCGCCTTGACAGGTAAGCCAGAAGCGGCTGAAGAGCGCCCTCTCTTTTTTGTCTGGGCAAGGGGCTATCCCCAGCGCTATACAAATATGGCAGTCAGAATGGGCCAGTACAAGCTGGTTGGACATACCGAGCACGGGGAGTCCACCGAAGAGCTGCAGTTGTTCGATCTGGAGAATGACCCCTATGAACTTAAGGATGTAGGCCAGGAATTCCCGGAGGTAAAATCCAGATTACTGAAGGAACTGGATCTCTGGTATGAGGAGATTATTTTAAGTCCTAATCTGCTGGAAGCTCCCAGGGCAATTATTGGCTCCGACCATGAGAACCCGGTGATCCTGGGGCGTAACGACTGGAAAGGTCCCGCGGCAATGGACTGGGGCTCTATGGAGGCTTTTGGCTACTGGGACATTAGCGTGGAGGATCCGGGACCCTACCAGGTACGCATGTTGTTCGAGGACCATCTGCCGGGTCCCGGTGCAGCTAAAGTTAGAGTGGGAACGAGGCAGTACGAGATCACCCAGCGGGATACAAGCACCAATGAAGTCATCCTGGACAATTTGATGTTTGACCCGGGAAATCACACATTTGAAGGGTGGTACCAGATTGGGGCCAGGATCTTCTCTCCCATTTGCATCGAAATTGAAAATTAAATCACCCCGGATAAATTGAGCTAACATACGATTTCAGAAAAGACCATGAGGAGATTATTCAGACTACTTCCCCTGTTTTTGTTTCTTGCCTGCTTGCTGCTGATCCTAACTGGATCTCCAATCCTGTTGAAACCGCTAATGAATGATTTGGATTTCCCTATTGGGACGCTCATAAGCTGGGTTGGCATTGCCATGCTTCCTCTTTCAATAATTATGGGCATCAGACTGATTCGTAAACCAACATCCTTAGCATACAGGTTTTATAAGCGGGTATATATCTTCTTCTTCCTGTTGAGTGCAGCCTGGGGCTTGATTTCTTACTACCTGGTGGGTAACTGGGCCTTCACCTATTCCGATACAGGTGTTTTCAGGGGAAGTGAGAAAGCTTTCCAGCTTATTGTGACATTTACATTCACTCTTATCTCCCTCAATCTTCTCCTTTTGCTTATTTTTGGAATCCACCACTTCATCATCTCAAAAAGACATAAGAAATGAAATTCAGATTTTATCTTCTCCTTCTGCCGGCTATACTGGGAATTGTCGCTTGCAGCACTGAAAAAGAAGCAGTAAAACCCAATGTGGTTATTATTTTCCTGGACGACTCCGGGTGGTCCGATTTTGAACCCTTTGGAGAACTGGCACTGGAAACCCCAAATGTAAGTCAGCTGGCTGCTGATGGCACTGCATTTCATAACTTTTATGTACCCCAGGCGGTGTGTTCAGCCTCACGGTCGGCCCTTTTGAGTGGCTGTTACCCGGGCCGGACCAAAGTGTTTGGTGCACACGGACCAAATGCTTGGGGTCTCGACACCACTTTCGCCACCATGGGTGAGGTATTTGGCCAGGCGGGCTATGCCACTGCCGCTTTTGGTAAGTGGCATTGTGGTGATCAGCCCGAGACCAGGTCCTACGCAAGGGGTTTTGATGAGACCTGCGGACTAATGTATTCCAACGATATGTGGAAAAATCATCCGGAATCCCCGGAATATTGGGGTCAATGGCCTCTGAAATTCTGGGAGAACGGAAAGGTAACCATCGAAGATGTGGATCATGCCGATCAGAAGAACCTGACCCGGTGGTATACAGAACATGCAGTTGATTTCATCGACCGCCATCAGGACGACCCCTTCCTGCTCTATGTTCCCCATAGCATGCCCCATGTTCCGCTTTACTGCAGTGATGAGTTTGAAGGCAAATCGGGCAAGGGACTCTATTGGGATGTGATGCTGGAGATCGACTGGAGTGTGGGGGAAATCAACCGGGCTTTGAAGGAGCATGACCTGGACCAGAATACCATTGTGATCCTGACTTCGGATAACGGACCCTGGATATCCTATGGCAATCATGCCGGGATTACGCCTTTCAGAGAGGCAAAGGGTACCACTTTTGACGGAGGGATCAGGTCGGCCTGTATTATAAAATATCCCGAAGGTCTAAAAGCCGGAGCTGTATCGGAGCGCACCTTTGGCTCAGTGGACCTTCTTCCCACTCTCTGTCAGCTGGCTGGAATTCCACTTCCGGAAAATGAAATTGACGGAGAGAATGTATGGGAGCTTATCAGCGGCCAGGAGGGGGCTGTAAACCCACATGCTTATTATGCCTTTTCAAACAACCAGAATTTTGAAGGGATCCTGAGTGGGGATGGAAGATGGAAATTGCACCTTCCACATAATTATCGCATCCTGGAAACAGACGGAGCGGATGGCATTCCGGGAAAGTATGGGAGCGCCCGGATCGATACGGCACTTTTTGATTTGGTAGCCGATCCCTTTGAAACCACCAATGTGTTAAGAGATCATTCTGAAGTCGCTGAGAACCTGATTCGAATGGCAGAGGCCCATTCAAAAAAGTTTTACAGCAAACCATAATCATAGATTTGCAGTCACTCTTGATTAAACCTCTGTCCGGATAATTTTGGCAACCAGGTCACCTGTGGGGTCGGGACACCTCACAAACTCGGTGGTGATTCCGTTTTCATTGAGCACTTTTTCATAAGGTGTCCCCTCGTATTTCCAGCCCAAAGTTACATCGTGCTGAAGCAAGCTGATAAAATCGTGCATACTGGCCAGTAACCAGGGACAGAGTTTATCCATATCGGCAGGATACTCATATTTATCTCCCTTCTTGTGGCACCAGGAATCCTCACGGGCTTCATAGATCTCAATATCAATCTTGAAACGCTTACGTTCCTGGGCCTTTGCTGCACCCTGTGCATCGGCACCATGAAGAAGCAAGGGTGCTGCAGTAAAACAGAACATACCGCAGCCGGATTTTTTTAAGAAGTCTTTTCGGTCCATATGTTTGAGATTAAAGTATATGATTTTTTCGGGATTCCGGATCAGGCCAGGCGTATTTCCCTGTTCCAGCCATCCTGGTAAGCAGGGTTCATCCAGTCCAGGTTCTTGCCTCTGTAGAAAGGCTGAAGGGCCATTCTTAACTCTTTCATTTTTTCTTCGCCCAGAGGGGAGAAAGACCGCAGGGTTTCCAGGTTAGAATTCAGTACTTCCAGACTGTCAATGCCGATATTGGCCATATGGAAATCCTGCAGGGTCAGGGCATAGCGGACCAGGTCATTTGCAGCCAGACCATTGACGGTTTCCCGGGGGCGGATCACTTTCATAGCCACAACACCCATTCCCTTTTGCCTGGCCAGTGGCGCGGGCAAGCCTTCGAAATCTTCAGTTCCATCTGTCGATTGATGATTCAGGGCCATCATCATTACATCAAAGTCATAGAGCTCCACTGCTCTTTTCATCCCGGCTGCCGAGGCATGACCAGTAAATCCAATGTTCCTGATAATACCTTCACTTTTATATTGTTTCAATACATCCATCACCATTCCCTTCTTACCAAGCAGTTCAGCGTCCTCCTCCGAGGAAACAGCATGTACATACATGAGGTCAATATGATCGGTTTGGAGTCGTGTCAGGCTGCGTTCTATGCTCTTTTTAGCCATATCTCCTTCCCTGTCGCCCGTTTTTGAGGTCATGAAAACCTGTTCTCGCCTTTCCTTCAGGATCATGCCAATTCGCTCTTCACTGCTAATCTTTTCGTTCCCGTAACTGGCAGCGGTATCCCAGTAATAAAGCCCCTGGTTAAATGCCGATTCCAGGATCTCCAGAGCTGTGTCATTGTCCTGAACCGCCATCCAGCGGCTGCCGCATCCAAAACCCATCATTGGCACGGTAGCACCAGTTTTACCCAGCTTAACTGTGGGTAAACCTTTAGCATTGTAGGGTGAAGTAGCTGCGCAAGCGCTCAGGGGAGTAATGGCCACGGTAGCAGTGGCTGCGGCTGTAGTCTGGACAAATTCTCTACGGGAAATTTTTCGTTTCATAAGGGTAGGTTTATAGTACAATATAGTCATATACCTCGATCAAATCAAGCCCTCCCACACATATCAATTGTTTTACCAGGCCTATGCAATTGAATCGGGAACAGACACTCTGTAGGTGATTCCCTCTGTATTTTGCCTGTAAAACTGAAGCAATTTTCTGTCCGTAAAGGAAAAGAAAGACGGGATAACAATGGTACGGCCAAAAGCTTCTGCCAGGACCGGAATACGCTGTTCCCTCTGCCAGTCTATAATAGAGTTAATGGCATCTTTTTTTACCCTCTTCTGTACACTCTCTTTAACCTCCCTCGAGTCCCCAAAATAATCCCCAAGTTCACTACGAAATGCCTCAAGGGCCTCCCTCTCTCCCACCATCTCTCCTGCATAATCCTCCATGCTAAAGTGTAGATTCAAATCCACCTCTTCGACATCGTAATTTTTTTGAAGGATGCGATAAAAGAGTCCCAATTCTTTTTCGGCAGTAATCTCCAGCAGGGGAGCTGTAAACTGAAAGGAAAGTATAAAGGCCAGATATTGTTCCCTGTGCAGCTTTCCATGCTTTGCTTCAAGCAAGCCTGTATTTAAATAATGCAGGAATTCTTTTATAAATGACTGTTTTTTCGTTGGACTGAAGTAGTGTTCCAGCAATGGTTTTGCCTCCGGATCATAGGCACATGCTGTAAGAATTTCATCTATGGTGACTGTACGCATGCCCTGCTCCGGACGGGGTTCGGGTTGTATGGAGAATCGCATTAAGAATAGCTTTTTAGCATCCTTCTAAAATAGAGATTTTTTCAATGCTTCCTCTGTCAGATTTTCAAGCGGATATTCAGCTTGCCCAGCAAAGCAGTGATCTGGATAATCAGGAAAGCAAACAGAAGCGATTTCACAATACCGATGCCCCCGGTGGTAAGTGCATCGGGAAGGACGATTCCTGAAAGTTCGCGGAAGGCATATACAAAATAAGGAATCAGGTAGCAGGTTAGGGTACTGGTCCCTGCCGCTTTGATTGGATTCGCCCATTTTGACCATCCGGCTATATCGGCTACCAGGTACATCAGACCAAAGGATAATACTGTAATTCCTGCGCATATTGCGGTCCAGGAAGGGGTAGCCAGGATCTTGGAGATGCCCCAGGCCGGACGCGTAAGAAAGCCGAATATCAGGAGGATGGCAGCAAAACCCAGCAAGAAAGGTATGAAGAGCTGCATACGATCTTTCTCTTTTAAACGGATCATCACCGATGTGACCACCACACCTCCCATGACCAGTGCATAATTGGAGGCACTGACCACCAGCTTAATTGTAAAGTTGAAAGGGGATGCAAATTCATTGATATTTAAAAGCAGAAGGACCAGCAACGCCAGTGCAAGCCAGACCGGCCGGTTACCCATTAGAAGGTAGGTCAGGGCAGCCACAAGGTAGCCCCAGCCAATTAATCCCAGGATTCCCCACCAGTGAAAACGCATCCACTGTTCGCCCCCTTCTCCACTCCCGGAATAAGTGATGGCCAAAAATAGCAGAATGGCCCATCCCAATCCCTTGAATAACCAGGGCGAGAATCGGCCCATGGCACGCTCACCATAAACGTTCCAGATGAGGAAGAAGGCTGCAGTCATCAAAATTTGCCAGAGCACCTTGCTGAGGATCATGTTTTCCGCGCTGAGATTTTCCAGGTTGACCATAAAAACACCCATAATCAGAAGGGCCAGGGTACGTTCAGCAATATGTCGGATGATCAGTAATTTTGAATCCCCTTTTTTCTGCCGTGCTCTGATGGCATGTGGGATGGAAAGACCAACAATAAGTAAAAATGCAGGGAAGACCACATCGGCCAGGCCCATTCCATCCTCATTTGCAGCTGTATGTTCGAGCCACCCCGGAATATCGGAAAGAGACCAGAGATCATTTACAAAAATCATCAGCAGCATGGTAAGAGCCCTGAGAATATCGATGGATTTCAGTCTGTTTGAAGCCATAGGTGAAATTTAGACGGGAAGAAAGGAATTCTTATTGTAAGGGACAAATGTTTGAGATCCTAACGGAGAAATTTCTCCCGCCTCTGCAGGTTCAGCAATCCCAGCAGGATCAGAACCACGCTTCCAATTACCATAAAGATCCTGTTCTGCCTGACTATCTCCCTCCAAACAATCTCGTTAAGATCGCGTGGCATATCAAATGGATTAAGAAAGATATTCCATTTGGATTCGTCCAGTTCATCGGCCAGGATCAAAAGGGCCAGTCCCAGGATCACCATGATTACGGCTGTAGCATTGCCGTTACGAACCACTGTGGAAATGCAGAATCCCATGGCAGAGATAAAAAATACCAGCGCCATCAGGTGCAGGATCATTTTCATTATGGGGAAGCTGAGCAGGGCGTAGTAAGCCATTCCCGCGAATGGAAAGAGCAGGAGGAAGACCAGTAAAAGGATCATCAGGTAACGGACCAGCCAAACCTTGTAGCGGTAATCGGGAATGCCGAAGATGATCTCCAGGGTCCGCTGATCGGCATCGCTCTGAATACCGAATACCGAAGGAAAGAAGACAAGTAAAATAGCAGGGAATGCCAGAAGTCCGTACATATCTTCCAGCCACAAATCACCGCCTTCCAATGCAAGAATAATCCCAAATACCAGGAAGAAGATAAAAGCCGCCAGGATGAAATAGATAAACTTTCCTCCGAAAATGATCTTCATATTGTACCTGGCCAGGCTGATGGTATTTTGTATGGTGGATCTGAAAGATGACATATAATTAGACATTTACCTGTTTCTCTTTATCTCTTTTTAGCAACCATAGGTAGGCGTCTTCAAGAAGTGGTGACTCTTCCACGGCATCATCAAAGGGTTTCTCTGCTGAAATGGCCCTGAAGCGGATATTGTTGCCATCCCGCATGTGGTGTACTACCAGCATCTCTCTGGTAAGCTCTTCAAAGGACTCGGCAGGCAGAGATGATTTCCAGACCCTGCCCCGTGCAATCTCAGTCATTTCTGAGGGAGTCCCATTAAAGAGCACCTCTCCCCTGTTGATAACCGCCATGGTGCTACAGGAGCTTGAGATATCTTCAATGATATGTGTGGAGAAGATCACCACGCGAGTGGCGCTCAGCTCCACCAGCAGGTTTCTGAAACGGATTCGTTCCCTGGGATCAAGACCTGCAGTTGGTTCATCAACCACCAGGATACGAGGGAGGTGCAACAATACCTGGGCAATGCCAATTCGCTGTTTCATTCCCCCGGAATAGGCGCCGATCTTTTTCTTGCGCTGATCCCACATATGAACCGAATCAAGGACTTCCCTGATTCGTTTACTACGCTCTCCGGAATCTGTAATTCCTTTTAAAACAGCCAGGTAATCGAGATAGGCGTAGGCCGACATGTTTTCATACATACCAAACTCCTGGGGCAGGTAGCCAATTAGGCCCTGCAGCTCTTCCCTCTTCTCCTGGGTGTCAATTCCGTTAATCCATATCTTTCCATAGCTCTGTTCCAGGATGCCACAGATAATACGAATCATAGTAGATTTCCCTGCGCCATTGGGTCCAAGCAGACCGAACATCCCGGTTCCTATCTCCAGGGAGACCCCCTTGAGTGCCTTAAACTTCTCAGGTCCCCTGCCCAGTCCGGGAAGCACCGATACAAACCAGTAGAACCAGCGATATATGGGACGTACCTTTTTTATTTCAAAATCCTTGTTTTTCACTCTTGTCGAGATGATTCCCATCAGGATAACCAGGTACCACAGCATAGCGGCGACTGTACTCATGGCAAGGTTGTCCCATCGGAGCTGGAAAACTACCAGTACAGCCAGGGGTGCGCCATAACGAATTAGCTGGTTGACGAAACGTAAAATGCGACGTCCACTGAGCCTGCTGAAGTTGCCTACAATCGCCATCAGGTAGTAGTATACCACAGCAGAGGAGACCAGCTGCCAGAATCCGCTAATGAGGTAGAACCAGGAGAAATAGACCAGGAAACCAAGAAGCGGGAGTTGCCAGATCAGTGCTTCCAGCCTGGGCTTTAAAGCCCGATCAGTTATTCTTGCCACCCTGGCCAGTCTGCCCCCGGACTTAAATTCCCTGACCATTCTTGATTCTCTTCCATAAATCTTAACCAGGTTGGAGACCTGGATATGGATGCTGCTCTTTTCATCAATGATGCGTGCGGATGCTTTGCGGAGACTGCTTGATATAAACCACCAGGCTACTGGTATTCCGACTACCACCAGGAGTCCCGCTGCCATTTTCCAGACAAAGGACTGCATATAGAATACCACCAGCAGCATGCCTGCTACTTCAAGAACCAGTAGTAAGAGTTTAACTACCAGCTTCAGACTTCTAATCCACACCAGCGCCTGCTCAATTCCGTTATAAAGCATGGGAATATAGACCAGTGTCAGAAGGGTGCTCAGGCTCAGCCCACCTATCACTGTAATGGCAAATGGTGGACCGATGGCTTCTACATATTCTGCATTGCCCAGGGCCAATGGAATCATGGCAGCACAGGTAGTAACTGCAGTAATCAGTATGGGGCGTACTCTGGATAACCCGGCCAGAAGAATGGCCCTCTGCTTCCGGTATCCTCTTTTTCGCAGCACATTAATAAAATCAATCAGGATGATCCCGTTGTTAACTACTACCCCGAGCAGGATCAGGAATCCCATAATGGTGTTGGCATTGAAAAGTGATTCACCTGTTACTGTCAAAAGAAAAAATGATCCGATGGCTGCCAGTGGTATGGAAAAAAGTAGCACAAAGGGAGTAACAAAGGATTCAAATATGGCCGCCAGGATCATATAGACCAGTATCATGGCAATAAGAAACATGTACTTAAATTCATCCAGACCTGAATCTTCCTGTACCAGCTCCACAGCCACACCCGATGGGATATTGGAATTTTGGATCAGGTCCTCAATTTCGCTTCTTGCATATTCCAGGAGGTCATTGGAATCATAAACATCATCGTTATACTGGTAGCGAAGCTCTACCTGTTTTTCCTGGTTCACCCTCGAGATATCGCGCAATCCGGTGGCGTAAAAAATCTCAGAGATCTCCTGGAGCTCAAACAGGATCGCATCATCACTGTCGGGTATCTGAAGCGTTTTCAGATCCTCCATGCGCTTATCCTTATCCTCATCATCAAGCAAATCGTTATACTTTATGATGATCTCGTACTCCTCGTTATCCTGGCTAAAACTTACCCCCGAACTGATTTCGCTGGTAAAGGAGCTTAGCTCATTGGTCACCTCATTTCTGGTGATGCCGTAGCGGTCCATCATCAGGGAGTTAAAGTCGAGGTGAACTTCGGGCTGGTTTTCCCGAACGGACAGTCTGGCCGAGCTAATATTATCCAGTTCATCCAGGTAGGACTGCAGATCCTCTCCCACTTCAACCAGGAGCTTGAAATCCTGTCCTTTTAGTACGATGTACTCTTCATCCTCACCGATCCCGAGCAACTGCTCAAAACCTGCATCCCCCCCATTTCCACCTCCACCTCCGGCTCGCATGTTACCGGTTCCGGAAGAGGCTGTCAGGCTAATATCCGAGGCCGGGAGATCCTTGACCATCTCATAAGCTTCCGACTGGATTTGTCCGAAGGAGCGATTATCGATCTTCTGGTAATCATCCTGAAGTAGTATTGTAACTGTGGCTTCTTCCTCTTCGATTCTGGAGATTACCTCCTCATGCTCCTTAATCTCCATGAGTGCATGCTCCATTCCGGATACAAGCGCATCAGTGGCATCAAGAGTTGTTCCGGTGGGCATGGTTACGTAAAGTGTGATCTGCTTGGTCTCCAGCTCAGAAAGCCTGTTCACCGATACAGCAAGAGTGGTCATGATGGTCCCGAAGAAGAGTATTAGTACGCCCACTATGGTTGGGGCCGGATTCCTGAGGGCTGTTTTAAGAAGCGAAAGATAGATTCGTACCAGCCTGTTATCAAGGGAGACTTCCTGGTATACCTCCTTTTTTTCCTGCTTCCTGCGGGCCAGGATAAAGTGAACCCCCATGGGAATCAGAAGCAGAGAGACGAATAAGGATACGGCAAGGGTAGAGACAATGGATACTCCGATATGCCTTGCCAGCAGCTTCACCAGGAAATCGGAAGAGAAGATAAAAGGAATAAATACGGCTATTGTGGTTCCTGTGGCCGCCACGATGGATCGCCACACCTCACTGGTACCCTGGACCACCGATTCGGCCGGTTTCACTCCCAGGCTCCTGAGGCGGTAAATATTTTCCAGGACCACCACAGAGGTATCCAGCAGCATACCAACTGCAAGAGCAATTCCTATAAGGGTGAGGCTGTTAATGGATATGTCAAATGCAAAAAAGAAGTTAAAGGCAGTGAAGATGGAGACTGGCATAGCCATGGCTACCAGCAGAACAAGTTTCACATTTCGAAGGAAAATCCACAATACAAAAATGGCCAGCAGAGCACCGGTGAGGGCCAGTTGGATGATCTGATTGATATTATCCTCCATTAGCTCTGCACTGTTATCCTGAACAATCACCTCGATATCGAAAGGAGCACCCTCCCGGTTCAACTTTTCAAGCTGATCCTCTACTTTATGAGAAAGTTCAATGATATTGGCCTGGGCATCGTTGATAATTTCCAGGGAGACTGCATCCTTCCCGTTTACCCTGCTGATAGTCTCCTCCTCCTTCTCTCCGTAATAAACTTCAGCAATGTCCTTCAATCTCACCGGGTTGTTCCCCCGGCCGATGATCAGTTCCTCAATTTGAGAGATATGGTCATATTCGGCATTCAGGTATACAAAGAAACGCTGACCACCCTCCTTTACTGCACCACCATACTGACGGAGGTTCATATTGGAGGCAAGGATGCTTCTTACTCTGGAGGGCGCAATGTTATATGCCTCACATGCAGCCCGATCCAGGATAATATCAACCGATTTCTGCCTTCCGCCAAAGATATTCACAGCTGCTACACCTTCAATATTTTCAAGCTGATTGACAATATGTTGATCCACGTAATTCCGAACCCGGTCCACACCTCCCGATCCCCTGGCCTGCAAACTCATCAGGGTGTTATTAAGATCCTCCAGGTCTATTTTAACAACCTGAAGGCTGAAATCGTCGGGCAAATCGCCGCGGATGCCAGCCACTTTCTCATCCAGTTTCAGGTAGGCGTATTTCAAATCGGTCCGCTCTTCGTAGGAGATCAGGATGGAGCCGGTACGTCGTCCAGCGGTAGACTGGATCTCTTCGATGTTCTCCAGTCCTGCAATCATACTCTCCACCGGGATAATAGCCTCCTGTTCCATGTATTCGGGGGTGACCTCGATCCTGGAGCTTACCTGGATGTAAAGCATGGGCAACTCCGCATTGGGAAATATCTCCATCTTCAACTGCTTATAGGAGATGATGCCCAGGAGGGTTGCTGCTATAAACAGCATGGATATGAGGACCTTGCGCTGTATGAGGAAATGCTTATTCACCGGCAATAACCTCCTCTTTTCTTTCCTTTTTCCCCATTTGTCCGAATACCATGTAGATACAGGGGATCACCACCAGGGTTAACATGGTGGACGTAATGAGTCCACCTATCACTGCCCAGGCCATGGGTGAACGCAGCGATGCACTTTCTCCAAAACCCAGTGTAAGCGGGAAGAGGGCAAGGATAGTGGTAAGCGATGTCATAATGATAGGCCTGATTCGTCGTTGTCCGGCCGACACAATGGCATCCCTCAGTTTTAGTCCCTCCTTCCGGAACTGGTTGATGGCATCCACCAGGATAATGGAATCGTTCACCGCAATTCCCACCAGCAGAATGATACCGATAAGAGCCATGATGCTAAGGGCCTTTCCCTGGAGGTAAAAAACAGCTACGGCTCCAACAACGGCCAGAGGTATGGGCAGCAGAATAGTAAAGGGATGCACCAGACTTTCAAACTGGGCTGCCATAACCATGTATACCAGGATCAGGGATAGAAGCAAGGCAAAACCCAGGCTTCCCATGGACTCCTTCCTCAATGCCTCTTCTCCACTTATCCTGTAGCTGTACTTGGGCGGAAATTCAACACCATCCAGTTTTTGATCTATGGCTGCTGCCACCTGGTCCAGTGGAAGGTCACTTTCCAGATCGGCCGAAATTTCAACAATCCTGTTTTGATTATTATGCAGGATTTCTCTGGGAGAGCTTCCTATTTCGATATCGGCCACCTCTCTGAGAAGTAAAGCCGTATTATTCACCTCTACGGTAAGCATCTCCAGCTCCTGGAGGGTGATATCGTGCAGTTTTACTGTAATATCGGTCAGATCGCCCTTCAGCGTCATTTGTCCGGCATCGGATCCCTGCAGTTTTTCACTTACCCGGCTGATAAGGGTATTAACATCCACATTCATCAGTCCGGCCCTGTAGCGGTCAATAACAATTTCAACCTCCGGGGCACCACCCTCAATGGATGAGGTGATATTTCGTATGCCGGGGATCTCTTCCAGCCTGGCCATGACCGAGCCTGTAAGTTCTTCCAGCTGCTCCATCTCCTCCCCGATCAGCTCCACAACCAATGGAGATGCGTCTGTACCCAGGATGGTCGAAAGAGCACTTTCCTCCTGACGGAAGAGAGCCGTGAAATTGGGATTATCCTTAAAATGATCAGTGAGTACAGCAATCAGAGCAGAGCTGGAAATCTTGCTATCTGTTTTCATTTTCACCTTGATGCTGGCCATGTTCTGGTCATCAAACAAGTTGTCTCCTCCTGAAGAAATGCCTGAAGTGGGACCGATCTCGCTGTACATCAGGTCCAGTTCATCACCTGCGATCTCACTGATGATAGTTTCAAGACTGAATACGGCTCCGCTGGTACGTTCCAGCTGGGTTCCCTCGGGCATTTGCAGGTCCACATAAAACTCCCTGGTCTCTGCCCTGGGCATAAATTCACTACCAGTCTGCTGCAGCATAAACCAGCCACCTGCCATCAGAAATAAGGCGGCCAGAAGCACCCAGCCCCGGTAATTCAATATTTTATCAAGAAAGCGGCCATATCCGGTAAACTGAACTGATTCACGCTTCCGCCCCGTGAAAGGCGACTTTTTACGGTAAATCCTTGAATAAAGCATGGGGATAATCAAAATGGCAACCACCAGTGATGCCAGCAAGGAGAAGGCCACCGTAAAAGCCTGCTCCTTAAACAATTCACCAGATGCTCCACGCAGGTAAACGATGGGAATAAAGACCACAATGGTGGTAAGAGTCGAGGCTATAATGGCTCCCCCAACCTGGGTCGTTCCCCGAACCGCTGCTTCACTGGCATTCTCACCCTGTTCATGATGCCGGAATATATTCTCCAGAACCACAATAGCATTATCCACCAGCATTCCTGCCCCCAGTGCCAGGCCCCCAAGTGTCATAATATTGAGGGTGAGGCCGGCAAAGTACATCAACACAAAGGTGGCAATGATGGATACGGGGATGGCCAGGGAAACAATAAAGGTCGGGCCAATTCTACGCAGAAACAGGAAAAGTACAAATACAGCCAGAAGGATACCTCCGATCAGGCTGTTGCTCACTTCACCGATGGCTGATGAGATGTAGTTGCCCTGGTCCTCCACAATGGTAAAGGTAAAACCCGGGAGTGCACGTTGCATATCATGCGTCTGTACCCAGGATGGTCGAAAGAGCACTTTCCTCCTGACGGAAGAGTGCAGTGAAATTGGGATTATCCTTGAAATGATCTGTGAGTACAGCAATCAGAGCAGAGCTGGAAATCCTGCTATCTGATTTCAATTTCACCTTGATGCTGGCCATGTTCTGGTCATCAAACAAGTTGTCTCCTCCTGAAGAAATGCCTGAAGTGGGACCGATCTCGCTGTACATCAGGTCCAGTTCATCACCTGCGATCTCACTGATGATAGTTTCAAGACTGAATACGGCTCCGCTGGTACGTTCCAGCTGGGTTCCCTCGGGCATTTGCAGGTCCACATAAAACTCCCTGGTCTCTGCCCTGGGCATAAATTCACTACCAGTCTGCTGCAGCATAAACCAGCCACCTGCCATCAGAAATAAGGCGGCCAGAAGCACCCAGCCCCGGTAATTCAATATTTTATCAAGAAAGCGGCCATATCCGGTAAACTGAACTGATTCACGCTTCCGCCCCGTGAAAGGCGACTTTTTACGGTAAATCCTTGAATAAAGCATGGGGATAATCAAAATGGCAACCACCAGTGATGCCAGCAAGGAGAAGGCCACCGTAAAAGCCTGCTCCTTAAACAATTCACCAGATGCTCCACGCAGGTAAACGATGGGAATAAAGACCACAATGGTGGTAAGAGTCGAGGCTATAATGGCTCCCCCAACCTGGGTCGTTCCCCGAACCGCTGCTTCACTGGCATTCTCACCCTGTTCATGATGCCGGAATATATTCTCCAGAACCACAATAGCATTATCCACCAGCATTCCTGCCCCCAGTGCCAGGCCCCCAAGTGTCATAATATTGAGGGTGAGGCCGGCAAAGTACATCAACACAAAGGTGGCAATGATGGATACGGGGATGGCCAGGGAAACAATAAAGGTCGGGCCAATTCTACGCAGAAACAGGAAAAGTACAAATACAGCCAGAAGGATACCTCCGATCAGGCTGTTGCTCACTTCACCGATGGCTGATGAGATGTAGTTGCCCTGGTCCTCCACAATGGTAAAGGTAAAACCCGGGAGTGCACGTTGCATATC
>NODE-336-length-16911-cov-5.40751_pt1 | contig 16911 bp, 14 predicted proteins | sample MGYA00139097_ERZ477577 | MGnify/ENA metagenome assembly ERZ477577
TCGTGAAGATCCGAGGCGCTTAATTCATTTTTAAAGGGATAATTATCTGCCGTACCCTCGAAAATATGGGAATTTGGAATCATGATGTCTCCTTTTCCTCCCGATAAAATACCGGCCTTTCCCATAATAGAAACGGATTCAACGTTCATATGCACCTTCTCACCAGAATCGAGCTCATAAGGCTTAAGCAATTCATCCATCGTTTCGTAAGCCTGCTCTCCAAAAGCATAATCCATAACAATGAGGACCGGCAACTCTTTTTTAGAATTATTGATCTGATATATCGTCTTATCAAGATCGATCATTTTTGTGTCAATGATCTGAACATCGATATTCGCCCCTGTAGCGTCTTTAATAAACGTCAGACCCTTTTTTGCCGCACCTTTTTTAATAATTTTCCGAAGCTCCTTATTCTCATCATTTCCAATCAATTCGAAAAGTGATATGCCCTCATTATTACTTGCCTCCTTCTTGAGCAGCATAGGGCCGTAAATAGAATTCATCACACTGTGCATATTTGCACTAATGATATGAATGGGTCTCTTTAGCAGGTCTCTCTTATATAATGCATTCTTTATATTCATTGCCCACATCTCACCATAAATATGATGCCCGATACGCTCTCTTAATATTGGGCTAAACGCTATTTCATGCTTCTTGTCCTGTAAAATTTCATTTATGGCAAGTTTGCCCATCCAATAAATAACCTGAAAAAAACGATTCGGCTGACTCGCCGTGGAAAAATCCATATCCGCTTGCTTAATTTCTTCGAAACTCCTTCCCAAAAAAGTAGATAAATGAGCTAAAAGCACTTCTCTTTCATTATTGAGAACCTTCTTGTTGGTCAATACAACTTCTTCCAAACTCTTCCATTCTCGAAGTGTTTTTCCTTTTTCATTGATCAAAACCTTTTTGGCAATTTTATTGGCTTCAATAAACATAAAGGTCAGATGGGTCAGAATATCGTATACATCTGATCTTCCTCTTGTAATCTCTATATTCATCTGATCCTTGTCTATCCTGTAGCAATTTCTTCTTCGTTTTGCAGGAATTATTTTTTTAAAATGGGATTCCTCCAAGCCTTCGTCTGCCGTCAGATTGATATAGCGACATTCAGCAATACCATCTGGTAATCTGTCTATCACATACAAAAGACCATCGAGTTCAGTAATTTCTTCACCCATTGAACCATAAATTTCAGGCTGAAGTACCAAAAGCTCATTGATCAAAGCGTTACCGGAAACACCCATGGGTTTATAAAACCCCCGAATAAATAAATGCCGCATCGTTATATAAATTCTTTCGATGGCATTAGTTGAAATCTGGGCCCTATTGTGTTTAATTGCTCTCATTACTTAATAAGCTTCGATATTGATTTTCATTTTCAAGTACGGATATAGCCTCTTTGATAAAAGGGCTATAAACGATATGGTTCTGATATTCTCCTTTTTTATGATAATATCGGTTGATGATCTCATCGCTTAATAGCTCCTTGATCGTTTGTCTGTTTTTATCCAGTTCTTCCAGTTTTTGTTCTTCAAGCTGCCTGGTCAATTCATTATAAGAAGCGTGAATTCCTTCTGATAAATTTTCCTTTTCAGATAAATTGTAGGCCGCTTCAAACTTATTCTCTGACTTGGTTCTGAAATTATTCTCTCCATCGCCTAAGAATGAAATAAACGCATCATATTGAGCGTCTTCAAATACAAATTCTTCCGGGCTGGCCACGCTGGTATTTTGGTAATAGAATTTTGATGCAAAATTAAAAATGGCATCCGATTTCAACAAGGCCTCCGTTGATTTTGTAATGGCAGGCTTGCTAATAACTACGTCCGGAGCGATTCCACCACCATCATATACCGTTCGTCCATTTTTCGTTTTAAAAGCATTCCTGTTCTTCTGATCAAACTTAGGAATATCATCCCCGTCTCTATGCGTGTAATCCAATTCCTGAATATTTCTTCCACTGGGGGTATAATATTTTGAAATGGTTAATTTCAACTTGGTTCCGTAAGTAAGGTTTCGATAACGCTGAACCAGGCCTTTTCCAAAAGATCTTTCTCCAAGAATTACTGCCCTGTCAAGATCCTGTAATGATCCTGCCACAATTTCTGAAGCTGAAGCCGATTTTCCATCGATGAGAACAACAATAGGCATATCAAGATCAATGGGTTCATATTTAGTTTTATACACTTCACTCCATTTCTTTAGTTTTGCCTTAGTGCTCACGACTACCTCATTTTTTGGCACAAAGAAATTTGTGATGTTGATGGCTTCATTTAGCAAACCTCCTGGATTTCCTCTAAGATCCAATATCAATTTATTCATTCCCTGGTCTTTAAGATCTACAAAGGCGGACTTTACCGAAGAAGAGGCCTTATTATTGAACTTGTTGAACGCGATATATCCAATTTCTGACGTAACCATCTGAAAATGTGGAACCGGGTCGACAATTATTTTCTCTCTTTTAACCTCAAAATTTAGCATCTCACCCTGACGTTTTACAATCAACATTACGCTGCTGCCAGGAACTCCTTTCAGCAAAGAAGTAATCTGATCACTATTGAAATCTGATACATATACATCATCGATCTTGATGACCTCATCTCCCACTTTAATACCTACCTCCTCAGCCGAATAACCTTCATAAACCTCTGCGATTACAAGTTTGCTGTCATAATAACGGGATTCGGCACCTATGCCGCTATATTCTCCTGACGAATTGATCTTTACTTCCTCCACGCCTTGTTCATCATAGTATCGCGTATAGGGATCCAGTTCATCGAGCATTTCATGAATGGCTTTCTCGGTTAATTCAGCTGGATTGATTTCGTCAATATAGTACAGGTTGAGTTCCTTAAACAGGGTCGTATAAATTTCAACCTGTTTCGCTACTTCAAAAAAATCTGATTTAAATGCAAACAAAAAAGTGCTTACAACAATCAAACTCCCAATCACTAATCCTTTTTTCAAACTCTTCATGCTCGCTTTTTTAAGTCCTTAACAATAAAACGTTCTATCAAATTGATCATCCTTTCTTCAACTACCTGATAAGATTCTTCGTTTTTTCCTTGATATATAAACATAAATATATGTTTTTTAGTATCCTCTGAATTGTAAATCAAGTATTTATTTTTCCTGTATGTTTCCCGCATCAGTCTCTTTATCCTATTCCTGTCAACCGCTCTTTTAAAATTTCTTTTGGATACTGAAACACCTGCCTGAATTTTGTAGTTTGAATCATGATCCATTTCAAGATAGACCAGCTTCAATGGGAAAACTGAAATCGACTTACCAGTGGTAAACAATTCAGTGATCAATTTTTTCTTTTTTAGCTTTTCTTCCTTTCTAAAAGTGTTCCGCATTGCGACAAAGTTAATCATTTATCATTATGAATTTAAAAGTATACGGCACTTGTTTTTATCAAACCAATAATTGTAAATTTGCTTTATTAACATAATAATAATATGCCATGGCTCAAGATCAATTTCAAGCTCCAGATTATTTTTTACTCGATGACCTTTTGACTGAAGAACACAAACTCGTTAGAGATGCATGCAGAGATTGGGTCAAAAGGGAGGTTTCTCCCATTATTGAAGATGCAGCTCAGGCTGCAAAATTCCCTGATCAGCTACTTAACGGGCTTGCTGAGATAGGTGCTTTTGGGCCTTATATTCCAGAAGAATACGGAGGTGCAGGATTAGACCAGATATCTTATGGGCTGATTATGCAGGAGATCGAAAGAGGTGATTCAGGAATCCGTTCAACTGCTTCGGTTCAATCATCCCTGGTGATGTATCCCATATGGAAATATGGAGATGAAAATCAAAAACAAAAATATCTGCCAAAACTTGCTACAGGCGAATTAATTGGTTGTTTTGGTCTGACTGAACCCAACCATGGTTCCAATCCCGGTGGAATGGAAACACGTTTTAAAGACATGGGCGATCATTATCTTTTGAACGGGGCTAAATTGTGGATTTCCAACGCTCCTTTTGCTGATCTTGCTGTGGTATGGGCAAAGAACGAAGAGGGAAGGATACATGGATTAATCGTTGAAAGAGGTATGGAAGGATTTTCTACGCCAGAAACACATCATAAATGGTCTTTAAGGGCATCTGCCACGGGAGAGTTGATATTTGATAACGTCAAATTACCCAAAGAAAACCTGCTTCCAAACAAAAGCGGGCTGGGAGCGCCTCTTGGATGTCTTGATTCCGCCAGATATGGGATTGCCTGGGGTGTAATTGGATCAGCTATGGATTGCTATGATACCGCCTTGAGATATGCCAAAGAAAGAATTCAGTTCGGAAAACCAATTGCAGGGTTTCAACTTCAGCAAAAAAAGCTTGCTGAAATGATCACCGAAATTACAAAAGCCCAATTGCTGACCTGGAGACTTGGCGTTTTACGCAATGAAAACCGGGCAACTTCAGCCCAAATCTCTATGGCAAAAAGAAATAATGTAGAAATGGCATTAAACATTGCCAGAGAGGCCAGGCAAATTCTGGGCGCCATGGGAATTACCGGAGATTTTTCGATAATGAGGCATATGATGAACCTTGAATCTGTCATTACTTATGAAGGGACTCATGATATTCATCTGCTGATCACCGGAATGGATATTACAGGTATCCCGGCTTTTAACTAATTTTATAAAATAATGCCCCCCTTAATCATACATATTATGAAAAACATTTTCATCTTTCCATTAATCTTATGTACCTTTTTATTTCTTGGTTCAGGAATAGTTTCAGATACACTTACTGTTAGTCCTTCAAAACTCGATAAACCATCCGAATCCGATGTTTATAAGGACCTTCAAGGTGCGTGGGCCACTTCTTATACAAATGAATCAGGCGAAGAAGTTACGATTACGACCATCGTTATGGATGGCTTTCTTGCTGAGACTTTATACAATGTCAAAACAAAAACTTTTGTCAAAACTTTTGGAGGTTCTTGGACCGTTGACAAGAATGTTTTCACCTTGACAACGGAATGGTCTTCTGCTGATAGTTCCAAAGTTGGTACCACCAGAGATATTATATTTGATTTAAAAGGCGATACGATCACTTTTGAAAATGACGAAAAAATATGGACCAAAATTGATAATGGCAAACCCGGTGATCTGGCCGGCGCCTGGTTGATGAGTGGCAGAGTCAGAGATGGGAAAATTAGTCGTCGTGAACATGGTCCGCGTAAGACGATGAAGATTCTTTCAAAAACAAGGTTTCAATGGATTGCCTATAATACTGAGACCGGAAAATTCTCAGGATCAGGAGGAGGAACCTATACGGCTGAAAACGGGAAATATGTTGAAACCATTGAATTCTTTTCAAGAGACGGCAGCCGTGTAGGAGCCTCTCTGCCATTCGATTATGAAATAATTGAAAATGAATGGCATCACAGTGGGTTGAGTAGTAAAGGAAATCCAATTCATGAAATCTGGAGTCCTCTTATTTTGCCAGAATAGATCCTTGAACAAGGGTTCTCTAATGATTTCTTAAGCTTATAGGGTTCATTTCAAAATTGCGGGTTTTTTACAGTCACAAGGTTTAAAGGATATATTTCCTGTGTAACTTTCTTCTTGCGCTTTACGTCCTATCGTTTAAAGCCCTTTAAATGAAATTTTATTTGACATTAGCACTTTTATTTGTTTATTCCTTACTGTTTTCCCTAAATACGTCGTATGGAGCGTCTCTGTATGGAACTAATAAAAAAAACAACGACCATTATACGATTCAAATCGATTCCAATAATCTCAAAAAGGCCGGGGTTGAGTGGATATTTACCGTTAAAGACAGCCTTTTGTATATGAGTGATATTGGTGCAAATCAATTTCCCGAAAGGTGGGCAAATTTCGTTCATGATCTAAAAGCAGAGTCGAAGGACGGAAAGCTTTTAAAAATAGAAAGCTTAAATGGTGCGCAATGGAAAATTTACGCCGAGAAAGGCGCTAAAGTGAAGCTTTCTTATGTTATTCATTTGGATCATGAAGATTATGCTTGGAGCGGAGGAGTTGATGGGGCTGCCTATGCCAGTGATTGGGGTGTTTTTTATACCGGAAGGAGCCTATTTATTATGAATGGAACGGGAATAAAAGATCTTAAAGTGACTTTCAAAACTCCGGAAAACTGGAAAATTTCTACCCCCTGGGAAAAGACCACAAAAGGTTCCCAAACGTATATTATTGACACCCAAACAAGTCTATCTGATTCCATGTTTTTCGCAGGTGAACACGAGGAATTAATTATTAAACGGGACGATTTTGAGCTGGTGTTCGCTCTGGGTGGAGAAGAAATAATTGCACAGAAAGAAGCTTTTGGCCTTTTAGCAACAGGGGTTCTTGACTATTATATTGAATTGATGGGCGGGGTTCCAAACCCGGCACCTGATAATAAGTTCAAAAAATCGATCGTAATCATAAATTCATCTAATTCTGTTACTGACGGTGAAGTCATTGGCAACAGCATTAGCATCTTACTCGAAAAAGAAGGAGATCAAATGTCTCAGCTTATTGGCAGATTTATTTTTACCCATGAGTTTTTTCATTTATGGAATGGAAAATCTTTTGCACCAGTTGGCAATGATTGTGAATGGTTGAAAGAGGGGTTCACAAATTACTATAGCCTTAAATCCTTATTCCATGTAGGATATTTAAATAAACAATCCTTCCTCAATGTTTTGAATGATTTTTTCTATCAAAAATATGATCAGGACGAGGGCGTAGGTAACTTATCTATGACCGACGGAGATCTAAAACACGATCACTGGGGATTGATATATTGCGGTGGTTTATTCGCGGGTATTTCTCAAGACATGATCATCAGAACCCAAACTCAGAATGAAAAAAGCCTGGACGATGTAATGAGGACGCTTTACGAAAAATACGGGGGCTCAAATGAAGGATATACGCTTGCCGAAATTGAATTGATGCTGTCACAAACAAGCGGCTTGGATCAATCGGGTTTTTTTGAGTCGTATATAAACGGTCACGAGAGAATTCCAATTGGGCAATACCTGAATATGGTAGATTTTGAAGCCATAGAGGAAAACGGTAAAATCGACATTTCTATAAAGAATAAGGCTGATCTATTGACCTCAGAAATCACGGAAGGCTTTTTTGGAATAAATTAAGTTCATCCGACTTGGCTGGAGCTGATACATCGCTTATTTTAGCGAGACATTTATTATCAAAATGTCTCTAGGATCAAATAACATCAAAAATCTGGCCGATGCCTTTCTTGAAAAAAGACTTGGCGATTCTTCCGTTTTTCTGAAAAATTCCTTTATTAAATCAGCCGCTTATGAAGGGATGTGTGATCATGGCATTCCCAATCAAAAACTAATTGATCATCATGTGGAACTCGCGAAGGGAGATGTTGGCTTAACCACTGTTTCCTATGGTGCTGTTTCTGCCGATGCCAGAACCTTTTCTGACCAAATGTATATCAATGATCTAAGCCTTAGTCCTTTAAAAGAACTTGCTGATCAAGTGCACCTGGCCGGAGGTAAAGTATCGATGCAGTTAACACATTGCGGGTATTTTTCTAAAAACAAAAATACAGAGGCGCTTCTTGCGCCCAGTAAACTGTTTAATGCATATGGATCCCTGTCGGGGCTCATGTTTTCCAGACCCATGTCAAAAAAAGACATGAAAAAAGTGGCTGACGACTTTGCCAGCAGTGCTTTACAGCTAAAATCTATTGGTTTTGACGCGGTTGAAATTCATATGGGACATGGTTATTTACTGAGCCAGTTTCTCAGCCCCTTAACCAACAAAAGAAAAGATGATTATGGCGGAAGTGTTGAGAACAGGGGTCGCTTTCCTCTTGAAGTATTAAAAAGTGTTATTGATGCTGTAGGGACTGAATTCCCGGTATTGGTAAAACTAAACTTAAGCGATGGTCTCCAGGGTGGTTTCTCCATTGAGGATTGTATTGCGATTTCAAAACTGCTTGAAAAAAATGGGTGCACTGCCATTGTACTCAGCGGAGGCTTTACCAGCAAATCTCCTTTTTATTTAATGAGAGGTGATATTCCAATAAAAGGAATGATAAAAAACGGATCTTCTTTGGCAGAAAAAATCACCATGGCTTTATTTGGCCCTATCATCATAAAAAAATATAAATACACCTCGAATTTCTTTTTAGACCAAGCCGTAAAGGTTAGAGAAAAGGTTGGCATTGAATTGGTTTATCTCGGTGGGGCAGACTCAAAACAGGGAATAGAAAAAATTCTAAATGCCGGTTTCAGCTTTATTGCTTTGGCCAGACCTCTGATACATGATCCATTATTTATTAAGAAACTGGAAGAGGGGAGTATTGAAAAATCACTTTGTAACCGTTGCAATGAATGCGTCGTTGAAATGGACCGGGGTGGCATCCGATGTGTTCTGAATTGAAACGGACAGCAGATGGTAATCATTTGTACTTTTATTCGGCTTACCTTGGATGGCAACAATAAATGGATTCGATAAAGATAGTGACCTCGGTTTCTGGATAAAAAAAATATTGAAATTCAATCAATACATTATAAAATAATAAAGAAGATCTTATCTTTCAGTCATGAAAACAGAAAAAAAATATTTTACGGTTCAGGAACTTAGCGAACTCCTTAATGGAAGATTAATAGGTGAAACTGATATGCAAATCAGTGAACCGGAACAAATAGAATCAGCCAATACAAGTTCCATTACATTTATTGGAAACAAAAAATATATTGGCCTTTGGGAAAAGTCAAAAGCATCAGCAGCCATTATCGACCAATCACTTGGCTTAACTGATCCGGGTGAAAACAAGGCATTTATTGAGGTGGAAAATGCTGATTTGGCGATGGCCAAATTACTTGATGTTTTTACCCCTCCTTCAGTCAAATTATTTCAAGGCATTCATCCCTCTGCGATTATAGACGAAACCGCAGAAATAAAAGAAGGCGTTTCTATCGGTGCAAACGTTTATATTGGCGCTCATGTGACCATTGGCAAGCATGCGGTGATTTACCCAAATGTAACCATTCTTGATGATGTCGTTATTGGTGATCATGCACAGATAAAATCAGGAACCGTAGTTTCAGAACGCTGTATTATAGGGCATTACACCATTTTGCAAACCAATGTAAGTATTGGGTCTGATGGCTTCGGTTACCGGCCCAGCCCGGATGGAAGGGGAATCATTAAAATAAACCATATTGGCAATGTTATTATTGGAAACCATGTTGAGATAGGATCCTCAACTTGTATTGACCGGGGAAAGTTCAGTTCAACCGTAATTGGTGATGGAACTAAAATTGACAACCTTGTCCAAATCGGACATAACTGTAAAATTGGCCGCTCCTGCATGATCGCCGGAAGCTGCGGAATCTCTGGTTCGGTGACCATTGGAGATGGAGTGATTATGGCGGGTCAGGTAGCCGTAAAGGACCATATAAACATTGGTAACGGAGTGACAATTGGAGGCAAATCAGGTATTATTAATGATATTCCAGACGGTAAAACAGTGCTGGGTTTTCCTGCTGTGGAAGCCAGAGAAACTTTGAAACAATGGGCTGTTTTAAGAGGTCTCGTAAAAAAAGGATCCCGTTAATTAACCCTGATAATCAGACGCATGCGAAAGGATTTACCGGATTCACTGATATTTGATATGGATGGAACCCTTTGGGATGCAGTGGAAACCTATACGCTTGCCTGGAACTTATTCTTTGAAAAGCATCTCATGGATCAACGCCTGAAAAAAAGTGATCTTGATAAGCTGATGGGCATGGAAGAGGCCAAATTTCTGGAAAAGGTTCTGCCCGGTATTTCTGCCGATAAAAGATCCTCAAGGTATCAGGAAGTTGTTGAAATTCAATATGATCTTATTGATAAAATAGGAGGAAAAATATATGAGGGTGTATTGGAATATTTGCCGTCCCTCAGTAAAAAATACAGCCTGTTTATCGTAAGCAATTGTCCCAAATATACGATTAGGCACTTTATGAAATATGCCAAAATAGAACCCTATATTCGTGATTCTGTTTCCCATGGTCAGAATTATAAGACGAAACATGAAAATATCCGGTTTCTTGTTGATGCCTACAATTTAAAAGCGCCTGTCTATATTGGGGATACAAAGTCGGATATGGAACAAAGTGGCAGGGCTGGGCTTCCTTTTATTTTTATGAACTACGGTTTCGGGAATTGTTCTGATTTCCATAAAAGGTTTGACTCCTTTACTTTATTCGCTGAGTATTATTTAAAATAGTCTTTTTACTAATTTTTATTGAGTGTAAATATTTGATATCTTTAGCGGTATCAAAAATTAAAATAAATTCATATCCTTAAACATAATTAAAATGATCAGAAGTGTTTTTACTTTACTATGCCTGTTTCTTCTTCTCTTATCGTGTAAAAAAGATATGAATAAACAAGAATCTTTAAAAAATGAGCCAACGAAAGATTCGATAAATCAAATTAAAGCAACGCCCCAGCCTGAAAGTGAATTTGTCTCTCAATCAACTGATGAACAAACCGCTAACAACATTAAAAATTTTCTGATTAATGTCTATTTAAAAGATGATCTTGAAATACTGCAACCCAATGATCGAAAGTTCCAATTCTATAAAATAGACCTGAATGCAGATGGCAAAGAAGAAATTTTTGTCAGATTTATGAGCTCTTATTTTTGCGGAACAGGAGGCTGTACTTTTTTGCTTTTAGACAAATACGGAGAAATTATTACTAAATTTTCCGTCACCCGGGCACCTATTTTCGCGGAACCTTCCAAAGAAAACGGTTGGGCCATTTTGCTGGTCAAAGATTCGGGGGTCTTCAAGGAATTGAAGTATAGTGAGGGAACGTATCCTTCTAACCCCTCTGTATTGCCCAAAGCGCCATATGATGCTCCAAGTGGTCATGCCGAGGTCATGTTTCATGATGAGCTTTTTAAGTCCAAAACTTACACATTCTAATGATGTTTAACAGAATTGAAAGGATTCAAAGCAAAAAATTAGTTGGCCAGTCCCTTAAAATGTCTTTGAAAGAAAACCGGACTTTTGAATTATGGAGTGGTTTTATGCCGCATAGAAAAGAGGTTCCGAACCAGAAGAATCAAAACCTGTTCAGTATGCAGGTATATGATCCAAATCTTAATTTTAAGGATTTTAATCCAAATACAATCTTTACAAAATGGGCCGCAGTTGAGGTTGATGATTTTAATGGCATCCCCGATGGAATGAATTCCTATGATTTAGAGGGGGGCTTATATGCCGTATTTATACATAAAGGAACTCCGGCTAGCTTTCCTAAAACGACTCAATATATATTTGGCAATTGGCTGCCTGCCTCCAAATATGAACTGGACAAAAGGGAACATTTTGAGTTGTTAACCGAAAAAAGCAAAAGGAACGATCCCGATTCAGAGGAAGAGGTTTGGATACCGATCAAGGAAAAAATAAAACAATGAAACAGCTTACCATATGCAGGTGTCTGCCTATTTTAAATCCGATTTTCGGTGTAACCATCTTTAATTTTTCTATTTGAACAAGGATACGCATATAGCAGTTACTGGAGGAACAGGTCATTTAGGGAGGAACCTGATTGATTTATTGCTGCAACAAGGGCAGACGGTCAAAGCTTTAAAAAGAAGCACCAAAACACCTCTTGAGCACGCCAATTTAACATGGATATCTGGTGATTTAAATGATTCAAATGCCTTGTGCTCTTTACTCGACAACTGCAGCACCCTCATTCACAGTGCCAGCGCCATTTCAGTTGGCGAATTAGACAGAGACTATGTATATGATGTAAACGTTAATGGCACCCAAAAACTGATCAAAGCCTGTTTGGGAAGAGATATTAAATTCATCTATATCAGTTCGTCTACATCGGTGAAAGATCCTTTGATGAATGAAATTTTTGATGAAAACAGGCCCTATAAAACGGATACTCGTTTTCACTATGCCTATACAAAAGCGATTGCTGAACAGGAGGTTTTAAAGGCCGTAGAGACAAATGAGCTGAATGCCTGTATTATCAGGCCAACCGCAATCGTCGGGCCTGCTGACCATGTGCCTTCAAGGTTTGGAGCAACCATTCTGGATATCTACAATGGAAAACTTCCCTTCATCACTGGCGGTGGTTATAATATGATCGATGTGAGGGACTTGTCTCAAACGATCATAAACAGCATTACGATGGGAAAAAAAGGAGGCGTCTATCTCACTGGTGGTGCATATGTTAGTCTTGAAGAATTAGCTAAATTAATCGGGCCTACTAAAACTCCAATGAAACTTTCCCTTGATTTGCTGATTGCCATGTTGCCTCTCATCAATTTATACGATAAATTATTCAGGTTAAAATGGCCGATTACAAAAGAAAGCCTGTATGCCCTAAAGTTTTCACCTAAAAAAATGGATTCGTCGAGGGCAAATAACGAATTAATGCATCAAAGCAGACCAATCGAAAATACCATTGACGACCTGTTAAAATGGTTTAAAGAAAATATAACATGAAACTGGACACGTTTAATTTAATATGTATCATTTGGGCAGCCACTGGGATTGCTTCGTTTGTTCTGCTCCAATTTGTTACTGCGCCTTACGGAAGGCATGTAAAGAAAGGTTGGGGTCCCCAAATATCAAACAAACTGGGTTGGATCATAATGGAGGCTCCCTCCCTACTCATCATTTTGTATTTTTATTTGTCTTCGGATCAGTCTCAATATGCAAGCCTTCTGTCTTTGTTATGGATCTTTCACTATATCAACAGAACCCTTATCTATCCGTTTAGAATCAGAACCAAAGGGAAAAAAATGCCCTTGGCTATTGTGGGTTCCGCCATTTTTTTCAATTTCATCAATGCCGGATTGAATGGTTATTTCCTGGCCAATTTTGAATCATATACCTTATCTTCCTTTAGTCAATGGAACTTCTATTTGGGAGCTGTCTTGTTTATTGTTGGCTTTTTCATTAACCAAATAAGCGATAATATCCTGATTAATTTAAGAAAGCCGGGCGAAACGGGCTATAAAATTCCCACAGGGTTTTTATTCAAAAATATTTCATGCCCTAATCTTTTGGGAGAACTAATTCAGTGGACCGGTTTTGCCTTGATTGCATGGAATTATCCCGCCCTAACTTTTTTAATCTGGACAGCAGCTAATCTCCTTCCAAGGGCAATGGGACATCATCGATGGTATAAAAATAATTTTGTGGACTACCCTAAATCCCGTAAAATCTTGATTCCCGGTTTGTGGTAGAAAACCCTTCAACACCCTGTTTATCAGACTGCCATTTTCGATTTAAAAAAAATGATTACCTTTAAGCGTATCAAGTGAAATAGGATTCATTCTAATTCTATTGGACACTTTCCTTCCCAAATTAATTGATCATATCATATCCTTTTACCGTGGATAAATGAATCAATTGTACTATTTATTGGTCTAAAATTTAGCTCTTACATTTTTGGATCAATGTATTTTTAGTGATAGCAAAATAGATCAAACCAATTAACTAAACTAAATATCAAAAATTATGGAAGCCCAATTTGAAGTTTTTAAAGGTCAGATTCGTGGAGAAGTGATTCTTCCCACCAATGAAAATTACAATGAATCAAGAAAAGTGTACAACGGAATGATTGATAAACGACCAGGCATGATCATCAAATGTGTTGATGTTGCCGATGTGATTGCCTGCGTAAACTACGGCAGGGAAAACAATTTGCTCGTTGCTGTTAGAGGTGGCGGCCACAACGGAGGTGGCCTGGGAATTTGTGACGAGGGAATGGTTATTGATCTCTCAGGAATCAAGTTTATTCGTGTGGATACTTCAGACAATACTGTACGGGTTGGAGGCGGTAATTTATGGGGAGAAGTAGATCATGCCACCCATCCTTTCGGTCTTGCTGTTCCGGCTGGTATCATCTCAACTACAGGAGTTGGTGGTCTTACGCTGGGAGGTGGTGTTGGTCATTTATCCCGTAAATACGGATTAACCATTGATAATCTATTGGAAGCTGATATGGTCCTTGCAGATGGCTCTTTTGTTACGGTTAATGCATCGCAAAACTCAGATCTATATTGGGCAATCAGAGGCGGTGGTGGAAATTTCGGAATCGTTACTTCTTTTAAATTTCAAGCACATCCCGTGAAAACAGTCATTGGTGGACCCACTTTATGGCCCGTTGAACAAACAGAAGAAATTATGGAGTGGTATCATGGTTTTATTCATAATCAAGACGAGAACCTCAACGGATTTGTGGCTACGATGATTATCCCAGGACCTCCGTTTCCAGAACATCTTCACATGAAAAGATTCTGCGGTATCGTTTGGTGCTATGTAGGGGATCCTGCTAAATTCGACACTATTTTTCAACCGGTTCGGGATAAAAAACCACTGTTTGAACACGTAGGCCCAATGCCTTACCCTTCGATTCAAACCCTTTTCGACGGGCTTCTTCCTCCTGGAATGCAATGGTACTGGCGCGCTGACTTTTTCACTGAATTAGGGGCCGAGGCGAGAAAAGAGCATAAAAATTACGGTTCAACTATTCCCACGGCTTTATCTCAAATGCACATGTACCCCATAAGTGGCGCCGCGTCAAGACCTGGCATAACAGATACGCCATGGGCCTATAGGGATGCGAAATATGCCGGAGTATTTGTAGGTGTGGATCCCGATCCTGCAAATAAAGAAAAGATAACCTCCTGGGCAAAAAAATATCAGGAAGCTTTGCACCCTTATTCTTCTGGAGGGGCTTATTCCAATTTTATGATGGATGAAGGCCAGGAAAGGGTAAAAGACAGTTACAGACAAAACTATGATCGTTTGGTGGAAATAAAAACCAAATATGATCCCAAGAACCTGTTTAGGGTCAATCAAAATATAAAGCCCAAAAGCTAATTGACTCGTTACTTATAATTACATGACCGTCTTTGTTAAAATGCCATATAAAGACGGTCATTATATTGAAAATATCAAGCACAAATTCAATTTTTAGCAGGGCATAATATTTCAATAGCTAATAAAATTCTTATCTTTGAAACTTCCCCAAGAAAGTTTTTAAATGATCAGATTTCATCCCCTTTTTTTGACAGTTTCATTGTTAATTCTATTCTCTTGTAAACAAGATCCAAAACCACCTATTCTCGAAATAAAAAATGGCGATCTTCAGGATCCTCAACTGGTCTATGCGGCATATGAAAGGAAGGCCTCTGATTTTGTCATCTCAAGAGCAGATTACAAGGATAGACTCTACGGGTTCTGGCTGGGACAATGTATTGCCAATTGGACTGGTTTAGTAACTGAAATGGACAAAGTAGGAAACGTTGGAGAAATAAAAACAGGTGATTTTTATACGCGTGAAGACTGGGGAAAACCTGATCAACCCAGTATTTGGGGAGAAGGCATTCCCAGTGACCTCTCGCCAACCATTGATTTTGTTTTTGAAGGTGAAGACGGCGTATGGGGAGCCGATGACGATACCGACATTGAATACATGTATCAACACCTTTTGTATGCACATAAAACAAGTATGCTCAGCCCAGAACAAATCAGGGAGGGTTGGATCAAACACATCAAGGTAGAAGAAGAAAATTTTTTATGGGTATCCAATCAAACGGCCTTCGATCTAATGATGAACGGGATGCTTCCTCCTGAAACAGGAGATCCGGAAAACAATGAAAATTATTTTATGATCGATGCCCAGTTAACCACTGAAATCTTTGGATTCTACGCCCCGGCCCGGCCCGATATTGCTTTAAAAATGGCTCATCTTCCCATTAGAACCACAGCAGCAGAAGATGCAGCCTCAATTGCTGAGTTTTATGTGGCCATGTACGCTCTTGCATCAGCTGTAAACAGAAATCTGTCATTAAGAGAGAATATTCTTTGGATGGCAACCAAGGCTCGGGAGGTCCTTCCTGAGTCTTCCTATGCTTCAAAAATGTTCGATTTTGTAAAATACCAATACGATACAGGCCTCTCATGGGAGGATACCAGAGATTTGGTTTATGAAAGATATCAGGTAAATGAGGAAGACGGATATGACGTTACTTCTAAAAATATTTACTGCAATGGATGCTTTGCTGCCGGAATTAATTTTGCCTCTAGCATCGTCAGTTTGTTATACGGAGAGGGAGACATCAAAGAAACGATTAAAATTGGCACCCTTAGTGGCTGGGATTCAGATAATCCTACAGCAACCTGGGGAGGTTTATTGGGTTTTATGATTGGAAAAAAGGGGATTGAGAATACCTTCAATCAGAAATTTTCAGATAAATTCAATATTCATCGTACACGACAAAACTTTTCCGATGACGGTATTGACACATTTGATCGAATGGCCCAAAAGGGAATATTTATAATTGACCGGGTGGTTCAGGAGGAAATGAAGGGTGGTGTTGATCTTGAAAATAATGTGTGGTATATTCCTTTAGCGAAAGAATAATTATTGATTCTACAGGTAAATTTTACTTTCTCGTCATTTTACGATCTGCATAAAGATTTTATCTATCTTTAATTGATCAAATTCTATCTCAAACTACTTATGAAAATCTTAGTTATTGGGGGTCATGGAACCATTGGCAAAAAAGTGGCTTCGCACTTGAATCAGAAACACGATATCATCGTTGCGGGAAGAAACGGCGGTGATTTTCTTGTTGACATTACAGCTATTGATTCTATAAGGGAACTTCTTGAATCCATTCCGTCTCTTGACTCAATTATTTGTTGTGCCGGGGAGGCCAAATGGGATGATTTCAAAGACCTGACAGAAGAGGATTTCTATATTGGTATCAGAAGTAAATTGATGGGGCAGGTAAATTTGGTGCGCGTTGCACAAGACTTTCTTAAATCCAAAGGATCAATTACTTTAAGTACAGGAATTCTCGCCGACGATCCGGTAGTAAAAACAACTAGTGCAGCGATGGTTAACGG
>NODE-337-length-16776-cov-5.22002_pt1 | contig 16776 bp, 17 predicted proteins | sample MGYA00139097_ERZ477577 | MGnify/ENA metagenome assembly ERZ477577
TTACTGCGAAGTTCCGAACCTGGTATAACCGAAGTCGAATAATTATTGGTATATGAAAATCTTACCGTAAAATCTTCACTTCCTTTCTCCAAGGTTAAGGCGTTAATTGTCTGAATACTTGATTGAAAGAAATCATCAACGTTGCTCGCTTGTGCTTCATAAGGCTTCTGCTCTCCTGTATAGTATAACTGGGAAGAACCATCCATAACCGGACCCCACGAGCTTCCACCCATGGCATCTAAATCAGCATAAACGGCACCATTGGTACCCTGACCATAAGTATTTTGATAATCTGGCGTAAACATAGCAGATCCCGACATGGTATTTGAACTGACACCAACGCCCCATCCTTTACCTTTGGCTCCTTTTTTGGTTGTGATCAAGATCACACCATTGGCAGCTCTGGATCCATATAATGCCGCAGCATTCGGACCTTTAAGTACGGTCATGGATTCAATATCCTCAGCGTTAATATCACTGATACCTCCACCCGTTACATTACTACTGTAAACGCTTCCTCCTGATTCGTTTCCTGACGCATCAATTGGAATACCGTCGACTACAATAAGTGCCTGGTTTGCGCCTGTAAGAGAGTTGTTACCTCTGATCACAATCCTTGATCCAGCACCTAATCCACCTGACTGGTTCACGACAACACCGGCAACTTTACCAGTTAGTGATTCAGCGACATTGTACGTTTTCACTGTATTCACTTCATCTGAATCCAGTTCCGTAACGGCGTATCCCAAAGCTTTCTTTTCTCTGGATACACCTAAGGCAGTAACAACTACCTCATCTAATTGTGCGGAATCTTCAGAAAGTTCCACATTGATTACGCTATTCGGTCCTACCGTATACGTAACCGTTTTCATTCCGATAAAGGAGAACACTAACTGTTCGCCTTCACTTGCTTCAATGGAATACTTTCCATCAAAATCGGTCAATGTACCTCTGCTGGCGTCTGAGCCAATTATCACATTTGCTCCTGGAAGAGGACCATCATCTGATAATGAAGTAACTGTACCTGTAATTGTCTTTTCTTGGGCCATCATAAATGATGAGGCCAATACTAAAAGAAAAACAAATAATAATCTGCTGCTTTTTTCCATAATAATAATTTGAGTTAATAATGATTAAATATGTTAAGTAAATGTGAAAATAGTATAAACTTTTCGACCAAAGACCGAAAAAAAGCGACTAAAGACTTAATTTGTCAGTCTCACAAGTTGTATATAAAAAGAAATACTGAAAATTGCCTGAGTTCAGATCAGGGCCATTTGATCCGGATTGATCCTTTTATTACATTATCCGAACATTTTGTAATAGTGAAAACACCTATTTGAAAAGTCCCAGTATTGAATTGATTTTGACCTCGTCGGTAGGCATTTCCACTCCCATACCCAATTTAAGGGATGCTTTCGCAGATCTTCTTGCCGTAAAATGCAGGTAATTAATTCCAGCTTCCGCAAAAACCAATGCGTTTTCTTCATTTACTCCACTGCCCGCAATTATTTGGATCAGACCTCCATATGCCCTGTGCAAGTCTGCAATTAATTCAATCCCATCTTCGGCCTTTTCTTTTAAACCTGATGTCAGTAACCTGTCAAAGCCAAAATCAACAATTTTCTTGATGGCCACCTGATCGTCAGGGACAAAATCGAAGGCTCTGTGACACGTTGACGCTAAACCATGCTTTTTGGCTTGTTGAACCAAGTCCTGATTCAGATCGGATATAGTATGATCTGAATCCAACACACCAAAAACGACCCCGTGCGCCCCTGCTCTTTTTGCAGCTGCAATATCTATTTTCATCAAGTCTATATCGGTTTTATCGTAAATAAAATTCCCTTCCCGATGCCTGATCATTACGTGCACTTCACTATTTGACTGATCCACACATGCTTTAATCAACCCAAAACTTGGTGTTAAACCTCCGATGCCCAGGGCACTGCACAACTCTATACTCTTAAAACCATATTGACTTGCCAGTTTAGCCCCTTCAACAGAATCAGTACATAATTCAAAATTCATTTCTTTATTTTTTTGATTTATTTCGAAACAAAATTCCTTTGAACGGTCCTTTTTAAAAAAAATACATGGATTCAGCAGAAATTTTTAATTGCGTGCAATAAAAATACTATTTTTAGCATAGAAACGGATACTTTATGGTAGAACTTGCCGGCATTATTATATTAGGAATACTGGCCCAATGGGTAGCGTGGAAATTTAAAATTCCGGCAATACTTCCTTTGATTCTGACTGGGTTAATCGTTGGTCCCTTTTCAACCTTGCATTCTGTTGATGGGAACAAATGGATAGAGCCGCTTTGGAATGGGGAAATAGGGTTGTTTCCGGGTGAGAGCCTGTTTAATTTTGTGTCGCTTTCTATAGCCTTGATTCTTTTCGAAGGCGGGCTCACCTTAAAAAAAGATGAGATTCGCAATGTAGGCCCCGTAATTTACAAACTAATCACTTTAGGAGCCTTTGTGACTATGATTACCGCAGCTGTTGCCGTTCACTTTATCGTTGGACTCAATTGGCCCTTGTCATTTTTGTTTTCTTCACTGATTATTGTGACTGGCCCTACTGTAATAACACCCATTCTCAGAAACTTACCGCTTAAAAAAGATATTTCCACAATCCTTAAATGGGAAGGCATACTCATTGATCCGATTGGGGCCTTAGTGGCCGTATTGGTTTTCGAATTTATAACGGTTGGGGATGACCACGGCTCTCAATACACAAAAGAAACCTTGATAGAGTTTGGTAAAATCATCATTATAGGTTCATCAATAGGTTTTACTTCTGCCTATGCTTTTGCCCTGGCTCTCAAGCAAAAATGGATACCACATTACTTGTTAAATGTCATATCCCTCGCCTTGGTTTTGTGCGTTTTTGTATTGGCGGACCTCTTTGCAAATGAAAGCGGGTTGCTGGCTGTGGTAATTATGGGTATGGTTTTGGGGAATATGAAATTAGCTGCCTTAAAAGATGTGTTGTATTTTAAGGAAACCATCAGTATCTTATTAATTTCGATTCTGTTTATTTTACTATCCGCCAATATTGATTTAAGTGATCTTGAGCTGATCTATAACTGGAATTCATTGATTCTGTTTGCCATCGTTGTACTCTTCGTCAGGCCGCTTGGCGTGTTCTTAAGCAGTTCCAAAAGTGGTCTTAGTTTTAATGAAAAAGTATTTATCAGTTGGGTAGGTCCCAGAGGAATTGTTGCAGCCGGTATTGCTTCGCTCTTTGGTTTAAAGCTCACCATGCAGGGGGTAGAAAATGCCAATTACATTACTCCACTCGTGTTTATGATTGTGTTGGGCACAGTTTTGTTGAACTCGACTACGGCTAAAATTATGGCCAAGATCACCAAGGTATTCTTAAAAAAATCAGAAGGCATTCTTATTGTGGGTGCTTCAAAACCCTCCAGACTGATCGCCTCTTATTTAATGGATAATAACAGACGCGTAGTTCTTATTGACAGTAATAAAAGTAGTATCTCCAATGCGAACAAAGAAGGATTGGAAGCCATTGAATGCGATATTTATTCAGACCAGATTCTTGAAGATATCGAGCTAAATGATATTGGATATATATTAGCCCTTACCGGAAGCAGAACAATTAATGAATATGCATTAGATAAATTTAAAGCAACATTCGGTGAAGAGGGGTCTTTTAGATTAATAAGCAGCGAAGAAATGAGAGATACTGATTCCGTTCTTGAGGAAGGTCTTTTTTCACCTACCGATGACTATTTGAATATTTCTGAAGTTGTTAGAGATTATCCTCAAATAAATGAATTGACGATCAATTCAGCTGAACATTATCAGGAAATCATGGATAAAATAAGAAAAGAAATAATGTCTATACCCATATTCATAAAAGATCTGAATAATGATATCAATATCATCCCGGCGGCAAATGTTGATATGAAAATTGAGCCTGGATACAAATTAATGTATCTGGGGAAAAAGCTTCAGCTTTGATGCTCCATCATTATTTTACAAACCTTAGCTCAACAAAGACCGGAAAATGATCTGAAGGATATGTACTGTCTTTTGAGTCGGTTAAAACCGCGTATCTTTCAACCTGGACATTATCTTTTGAACAAAAGATATAATCGATTCTGTCTTGAACGGGTTCGTGAAATCGAAATCCATTAAATGTACCAAAGGGTCCAAAGGGATTGCTTACACTCACGCTTCGTGAATCATTATAAGTTGATGCCAAATACCGAATCGCTACACTCTGTTCGTTCAAATTGAAATCACCCATTAAAACAAAGGGCAAATCATCTACATTGATCTCTTTTATCTTTTGAGCAATCAATTTAGCACTCTCTTCCCTGGCAAGCTCACCCCTATGATCAAAATGCGTATTAAAAACCAAAAACATTAAACCCGTGGATTTTTCCATAAATAATGCATAGGAACAAATTCTTTCCATAGCTGCATCCCAACCAACTGAAACTTTTTCAGGAGTAGGCGACAGCCAAAAAGTATTCTGATCCAGTACATCAAACTTTTTCTGATTAAAAAACAGGGCGCAGTATTCTCCTTTACGATCTCCGTCATCCCTTCCTACTCCAATAAAATCATAAGCAGAGAATTCGTCATTGAGATAGTCTACCTGGTGCTTCAATCCTTCTTGAATTCCAAAAATATCCGGGCTGTAAAAACTGAGCTGATCCCGGAGGAATTCTTTTCTGTTTCCCCATTGATTTTCGCCATCATTACTGGTGTCATAGCGAATATTATAGGTCATGATTTTAATCGTTTGAGCGCTACCCATATAAACCCCTGATAAGAATACGATCCATAAAACAAGATTTTTTATAGAGGTAACAACCCACTTAAAAAAACAACTACTTCCAGTATTAATTGATTTTCCCAAAACAATATCGGTTACAACCGCTGTGCTAGATTTTTTTCATTTGCTGCTTGACCATGGTGATCTGTTCTTTTAACATCCCATGTTTATCGAGCTTTTTGGCTTCGGCGATCAGGTTAGTGGCTTCCCTTTTTCTGCGTTTGGTCAAGGCTATTCCTGCCAGCTGCAATTTGGCCATTGCTTTATCATGATCCATCGAAAGGCCTATTTTTAATGCCTTTTTGAAGTATTTTTCAGCTAAAGTCAAATTGGTCTGAGACACCATGATCCCCCTTAAAAAATTATAATAACCTTCCTGCTTAGTGGTTAAAGCAGCTGACGGGTTTTTTATCTTATCCAATAGTTTGTTGCCCCCCTCAAAATCCTGTTTACGCAATTTAAAAAAGGTCAGTAACAAAATTTCATTCTTAAAGTAAAAAAACACAAATATTCCGGCCAATAACACAATAGAAATACCGTTCATGATATGACCCTTACTGAATTCGTATATAGCCCATGCTGTTATAAGGGCTGCAATTACTAACTTGATATATTTATTGAACATGAGTTATGATAATTTTTGTGCAAATTTACATTTTTCTAGGTCTAAACTTCATAATATTTTGATTAAAATATGCATAAACATGGTCGCACCTAATAAGATTTTCGTTATTTTTATGTGCTAAACTAAATCCTAATATATTATGAAAAAATCTTCCTTGTTTCTGAGTGTAATGATGTTATTATTTATTGGAGGACAAACCTATGCTCAGGAAACCGTGCCAAAAGAATTACTCTTGTCAACTTTAAATAGTGTTGCGGAACTTAAGCTCCCCAATGAAAAGGTTACTCAGTTAATGGATTACAATACCGGATTTGTTGATAAGGTTTATGATATATTGGATAATGACAGTGAGGAAAAGATTAAAAAGGGTTCTCTTGATGGATTAAATTATGCCCGTGAAAAAGACCTCCATGTTTTTTTGACCAAACATGAAACCACTCAGTATTTAAAATTAATGGAAGATGCATTAAAGCCTTTAACAAAGCAGGATAAGCTCTTAAAGCAAATTGCCAAACGCCCATAATTTTTTTCAGAAATAGTATGCTGCACCTTTTCTAGTGCTCTTCTGCAAAGTTGTTGAGGACACACTTTGCCAGACTGGCTGCACTTGCTTTGGAACCAAATACCATTGAATTTCCAATGGTTTTAAATGTGGCTCCGTCGTTCAATGGTGTATTCGTTTTAATCATCAGCAAAATATCATTTCGGCTTCGGGCATTTAATTCCTTTCCTATAACATCCACCAGTTCATTGATCAAAGATTTGCTGGACAGCACTAATAACGCGTGCACATCATTTTCAACAGCCTGACGCCCCAGGCCTTCTGCCGTCTGAAACCGAGGGGAGATATCAACATCAAAGCCTAAATCAGCCAAAGAACTGGAAGCCTCGTTAAATTGACTTCGTAACTCACTTTCTGTCAAAGCAACCAAAACTCGGGGTCTTCTCCCCTCCACTCTGGCAAAATCATCTGTCATGCCAATAATCACTTCATCCTGATTTTCGTTTATCGTCTTACCGGTCACTAAAAATTATTTGAATTCAATTAATTAATCTTCTTCAACAGTATCATACTCAATGATATAAATATCTTCATTTTCCCTTTTCATTTTATACTCTTCCCTGGCATATTTCTCCAATGAATCTGGATCGTTCAAATTATCGATCACTTTCTGATCCTTGTTAATTTCCTCCTGATAATACTCATTAGCGTCTTCCAGTTTGTCAATTTCCTGATCCAGCTCTCGGTGATTCATATAAGAGTTTTCATCAAAAAAACCCATCCAAATCACAAACAGCACAAGAATAATCACATACTTATTACTAATAAATCGAAATACTTTGTTCTCCTTAATCTCTTTAAACCTCATTCTGCACCAGTCTTTCGTTAATAACCGTTCTTACAATATTGATGGCAACTGTATTATAGGAATCATTTGGAATAATAAGGTCAGCAAAATTCTTAGTGGGCTCAATAAATTCCTGATGCATTGGCTTCAAAGTGGACTGATACCTTTGCAACACTTCAGAAAGATCTCTTCCCCTTTCACTGATATCGCGCCTTAATCTTCTGATTAATCGTTCATCCGAATCTGCATGAACAAAAACCTTTATATCGATCAAATCTCTTAAGGCCTTATTGGTGAAAATCAGAATACCTTCAATGATCACCACCTTTTTTGGAAAGGTCGTTAATTTATCTTTAACCCTGTTATGCGTGACAAATGAATATATAGGCTGTTCAATATTATTTCCCTTTTTTAATTTCTTTACATGACTGATCAAAAGATCAAAATCTATGGCGTTGGGGTGATCAAAATTGATGTTACACCTTTCATTATAAGTTAAATGATCATTCTTCTTATAATAAGAATCCTGAGAAATAACTGTCACTTCCTCTGCTGGTAATTCATTCAATATCTGATTTACTACAGTTGTTTTACCGCTTCCCGTACCCCCGGCAATACCCAGAATCAACATAGAAAAATATATTTAATTAACGATTACAAAACAAATTTACAAAAGGTAAATCTATTATAATGATTTTAATTAAATCTAAAATGATTATTTTCGCTTGGGTCACCAAAACTAATCAAACATGAAAAATATTTTTACAAATATAAAAGGTGATGCATTTGGAGGTATTACAGCTGGAATAGTTGCTTTACCATTAGCACTTGCATTCGGTGTTTCATCAGGTTTAGGCCCAAGTGCCGGTCTTTATGGAGCTATTTTTCTTGGCTTTTTTGCGGCTATTTTTGGTGGAACTTCCACTCAGATATCCGGCCCAACGGCTCCCATGACTGCAGTAAGCATGATCATGATTGCCGGAATTTTACAAACGAATGACGGAGATATTGACAAAGCATTGCCCATCATTTTATCCGTTTTTGTTCTGGCTGGGCTGGTTCAGGTCCTTATTGGAGTTATTGGCCTGGGTAAATACATCAAGTATATTCCATATCCGGTAGTATCGGGGTTTATGACCGCTATTGGCGTAATCATAATTATCACCAATTTGCTGCCGATTTTGGGTTATTATGTGGATAATGATCATGAAAGAATCGAACAATTCAAACCACAGGCTGAAGAACTTATCATTGAAAACATTTTGAGGGAAGAAGCTGCGGAGGGAATGCTCGTTTTGGAGGATTTTAAGGAAACCATCATAAGGGCCGAGAAAATAACTGAAGATGAGATCATGAATGAAGCCTATATTTTGGCTAATAAAGAAAACTCTGGTGTTATAGGGGCTATAAAAAGTTTACCCAGGGCACTCAATTCAATTAATTATATAGAACTCCTGCTGGCGCTGTCAACCATAATTATTATTTATGGGTTTAAGAGAATCACAACCAAGATACCTTCAACGCTGGTGGCCTTGCTAGTTGTTTCCGGAGTAGCCATTGGTTTTGGCATAGATTATCGACCTATCGAAGAAATCCCAAGTGGTTTTCCAATGTTTAATATCGGAATTTTTACGAAATTCCAAATTGGCAGTATTTCTCCATATGTTTTTACGGCTATCACACTGGCTTTCTTAGGGGCGATTGACTCTTTACTGACTTCTGTTGTTGCGGATAACATGACCAAAACCAACCATAATCCTAACAAGGAACTCATTGGTCAAGGTATTGGTAACAGTATTGCCGGATTATTCGGTGGGCTGCCTGGTGCGGGAGCTACCATTAGAACTGTTGTCAACATCAACGCAGGAGGTAAGACAAAGTTGTCAGGAATGATTGCTGGTATATTTTTACTGGTTATTCTGCTTGCTATAGGGCCAACTGCTTCAAAAATTCCTGCTGCCGTTCTTGCAGGAATATTAATCACTGTTGGTATTGGAGTGATGGATTACAAAGGATTGAAAGCCGTACGGTCAATGCCGAGTGCCGAAGTTGCCATCATGATTGTGGTATTGGTATTATCGACATTCTGGAATCTTGTTTACGCTGTTGGGGTTGGACTCATCATTGCCTCACTGGTATTTATGAAGAAAATGGGAGATGCCACGGAACTTACTTCGGATGTTAAAAGTTTGAAAAAGGAAACATTATGGGCAGATGAGGCTTATTTCCCTGAAGACATGAAGGAAACGGTATTTATAAAACACATAAAAGGACCTATTTTCTTTGGATCCACGAGTTTTATTCAAATGCTGGCCAAACAAATTCCTCCTTCTGCGAGTCATGTAATTATCAGAATGGACAGGGTTCCCTATATTGATCAATCTGGTCTTTACGCATTGGAAGATGTGTTGTTAGAACTGGAAAAAAACGACATACATGTGCTCATCGTAGATATTCAAGAACACCCGTTGTATTTGATGAAATCTATTGACATCATTCCGGATTTGATTCCAGAGGAACATATTTTTGACAGCTTTAAAGAATGTACATCCTGGATCAAGGAAAACGTGAAGATAGCCGTTTAATTTTTTTGTGACTTTTACCGATATGTGTCGTTAATTCAACCGTTTTGTTATTCATCGGCATAGATTTCTTCGGCCAAAAGTATTGGCCTATAAATTTGAAATTACAGGAAAAGGCTTTAACTTTATAAAGATCAATTTTATAAAAAAAATCGACCTTAAAGTTGCCTTATGCTATCCTTTAAAAATTACAATATTGCCGATTGGTTTTCTTTTTACAGGGTTTTTGCCGCGCCTTTTTTAGTCATTATCGCCGGTATGGGGCACAGGGAATTGTTTACCTGGCTGCTTCTGCTAAGTTACAGTACAGACATGATAGACGGTCAACTGGCCCGAAGGTTAAAAATAACCAGCCCACGTGGGTCTCAGTTAGACTCCTTTGGCGATCAGTTAACCCTTTTGGTTGGATTTATTGGCTTGCTACTATTTGAGTATGATTTTATCAGAGAGAACTATATATGGATTTCGATTCCCTTCTTTCTCTATTTTGTTCAAATGTTCATCGCCTTTAAGAAATATGGAAAGGCAACTGCGTTCCATACCTATTTGGCAAAATTATCAGCAGTTACACAGGCTGTCTTCATACTTTGGCTATTGTTTTTTGGACCAGTCTACTGGCTGTTTTATTTTATGATCTTCCTTGGAATTTTGGAGACTATTGAAGAAATATTGCTGATTTTCCTTTATCCAAAATGGGTGGCAGGGGTTAAAGGCTATTTATGGGCCTTGCGCGATAAACGTCGCCTGAAAAAAGAATCCACCAATAAAGCCTCCAGACAATGAGATCTTTTTCAAATTTTGCAATTTTTCTGCTTTGCCTGGCTATCCTGATCATAGATATTTTAACCTTTTACTGGTTGCGTTCAATTACCAAGCTAATAGATTGGCCCAACTTTAGTATGCTTATCCATATCCTTTTCTGGCTGTTTACCATAGGCTTGATCAGTTCTATAGGTATCCTCAAATACAGACTGGACAGGATTCACCCTCAAAGAAAGCATTTATTGATTACTTCCTTATATGGATTAACGGTATCTTCTTTTATTCCTAAAATTATTTTTATCATAATTATTTCCTTCCTTTTCTTCACAAATCAGGTGTTTTCAGAAAAAGAATCATTAATTGTAATTCCGCTAATCGCTTTGTTCGCCGGGTTCTTACCATTTTTCGTCATTTTATATGCCATGTTCAAGGCCCTGTACAGGTTTAAGATTCACCATTCAATTTTGCATATACCTCATTTGCCCAAATCTTCTAAGAAACTAAAGATTGTGCATATTTCTGATCTTCACCTTGGCAGTTTTAATTTTAGGTATCATATCCTGGACAGAGCCATTCACTTAATCAATGATATAGAACCCGATTTTATTTTCTTTACGGGTGACCTGGTCAACAACTTTGCTTGGGAGCTAAAAGGGTGGGCCACGGTTCTGGAAAAGCTCAAGGCAAAAAAGGGTAAGTTTTCAGTACTTGGTAATCACGATTACGGTGATTACAGCAAATGGAAATCCAAAGAATTAAAAAAAGGTAATTTTGAATCCATAAAATACTTTTACAAAAAGATCGGTTTCACCCTACTTTTAAATGAGGCGGAAACAATTGAAATGGCCTCTGAACATATTGGCATTATTGGCGTTGAAAACTGGGGCAACCCTCCCTTTAAAAAATATGGAGACCTGAAGAAGGCGATGAAGGGTACGGATGAAATTCCCTTTAAAATCCTTTTGTCTCATGATCCTACCCATTGGGATGAAGAAGTGGTTGGGAAAACTGACATAAGCCTTACTTTATCCGGGCATACCCATGGTATGCAGGCTGGGGTGCGCATTCAAAACAAACAATGGAGCCCGATCAAATACAAATACAAGCAGTGGGCAGGCGTGCATAAAAAAGGAAATCAATATCTAAATGTAAATAGAGGTCTCGGTTGGCTGGGCTTCCCTGGAAGGCTAGGCATGCGTCCCGAAATAAGCTATTTAGAAATTCGCCATTGATCGCAGAAAAGAGAAGCTTTACGCTTTTCACGCAACTCAAGTTGCTCTTTAGCGCAGTTATAACCAATTTCATATATCTCCTCCATCTTACTTACATCCAGCAAACCATAATTAACGAGTTGCATCGGTCTGATGACGATAGCACAATCCGCAAAATTTAAATAAGATCTTTTTGAATAGTTGATCTTAATCGCTCTTTCAAGAACGCTTACTGAATATTTTAAGTTGTCAGGAGATATTGGCGATAGAGGGCTTGCATAGACGCCGAAGAGTTCATCACATTTATCCTTGATCGGTTTTGTTGGAAAATTGTCCAAAATACCTCCATCCGCATATAGCACATTTTTATGAAGGACCGGAGAAAATAATCCAGGAAAAGCGCAAGAAGCCAAAAGCGGTTTAATCAATTCTCCCTGTTCAAAGATTTCTAACCGGCCATTAAGTATATCCACCGTTGTTACGAACAATTTTTTCTTAAGCGATTCAAAAGCATCTTCCTTAAAATACTTTCTAAAATCCGAATAGAATTTATCCGTATCAATAAATCCGGGTTTCTTAAAAGCAAATCTATTCAGGTGAAACAATGGGGTTACCTTGAAAAATGTCATCATTTCCTCAGGTGAAAACCCCGCGCAATACAAGGCGCCAACAACCGCTCCGGCACTGGACCCCGAAACAATATCCGGGTGAATATCATGTTCTTCCAATGCCTTTATGGCACCTATGTGAGCTACTCCGCGAACTCCCCCGCCCGATAATACCAGTCCTAGTTTCGTCATGATCATTAAGCTTTAAGCATTGTTCTCTTCCTTTTAGTTCTTATTCTTGTTTTGCTCCTTTTCTTCTTTTTGTCTCTGCTTCTCTTGCTTTTTAAAATATCCTTTTGTTAAAAAATTGTGTTGTAAGGCTTCCAGGTTCTCATTGAGTAAAACACTTCCTTTTTTGACATTCTGTATGGTTTCATTAATATCATTAACCAAAACGGTGTCATTAACCATATAATTTAAGGCTCCTTCCCCATTCTTTACATCGAGAATCACGTCATTCAAATTCGAAATCACCACATTAATATCATTGCTTGATTTTTCCAGATTACGCATTGTGTTTTTGAACTGAACTGCTGCTACCGAATCTTTAACCAAGACATGAATCAGACTCTCTTCATAGTTAATGGCCGTGATGACTTTTTGGATTTCATTTACGACCTTGGAGACATCCTTACTGGCTGCTTTCAAATTACTCACAGTGGCTTTAAGATCTTCACCCATACCCTCATCGTGCACCAATAGACCCAAGGTTCCTTTACCTTCATTTATGGTTTGGGTAATTTCCAGGAGCTGTTTAGACAATTCAGCGGCATTCTGGTTGGTTACGCTCAAGGTAGACATCATGTCAGTCGTAGAAATCTTTTTACTGGATCCAAGTGTGTCGCCAGGCTGTAATTGTTCGGATATTCCTTTTCCCGGAAAAATATTTACCACCATGCTCCCTACCAAACCATCGGATCCTATTGTTGCAACAGAATTTACCTTAATGTGTTTTAAAATGCTCTCCTCCATAGCCATATCAACACATATGGTTGAGTCATTTATCATCTCAATGGATCGAACCGTGCCAACGTTAATTCCCGAAAAACGGACATTATTTCCTATCTTCAATCCGCTGACATTTTCAAAAATGGCACTTATGTAAAATGTACTTCCAAAAATATTCTGTTTTTTCCCAATAAGATATAAAGCGGAAACCAGCGCTAAAACGGACAACAAGACGAATAATCCGAGTCTGATTTTTTGATTGTTTGTTACTTTCATAATAATACTATTTAAAAAAGGCTTGAACATTTTTATCCTCTGATTCTGAAAGCTCAAAAAAACTGCCTTCAGCATAATTTATGCCGTCAATCAAAAGAATCATGCGGTCAGCAATGACCCTGGAACAATCTACGTCATGGGTAATGATCAGTGCCGAAGAGCCATATTTCTTTTGAATATCCCTCATAAGCTGTATAATCTCCTTGGCAGTAATAGGATCCAAACCGGTAGTGGGTTCATCATATATAATAATTTTCGGGTTCAAAATAATGGCTCTCGCTAAAGCCACTCTTCGTTTCATACCACCCGAAAGCTCATCTGGCATCAGCTCCAGGGCTTCCGTTAGACCAACACTGGACAACGCCTGCATGACCAATTCGTCTTTTTTACGCTGCGGCATCTGCTGTTTTCGCAAAGGAAACTCCAAATTATCCCTTACTGACATTGAATCATATAAGGCACTACCCTGAAACAAAAATCCAATTTCCTTTCTCAATATATCCAACTCCTGATGCTCAAAGGCAAGCACGTTATTCCCCATGATTTCTATCTCTCCTTCATCCGGTTGTTCCAGACCCATCAAGCACTTGATCATAACCGATTTTCCCGAACCTGACTTACCCATGATCACAAGATTCTCTCCCTCGTGCAAAGTCATGTTAAAACCCTTTAGCACATGATTATTACCAAAGCTCTTCTTAAGGTTTTTAATCTTTAACATGATTTTTATGTTCTCATTAGTACCCATAATCAATAATTAAAGAAAATATCTGATACAAACACCGCTATAAAATCAATTACAAACAATAGCATAGAGGTATACACAACAGCTGAATTTGATGCTTCTCCTACACCTACTGTTCCTCTGGAGCAATTATATCCCTTATAACAACCAACCAAACCAATGGCAAAACCAAAAAAGAAGGATTTGGTAGTGGCGGGAATCAGATCAGAGAAATCAAGCGCGCGAAAAACGGAATTAAAATAAAGTAGAAAGGAAACATCTCCTTTTAAATTTTCTATTATAGCTGAACCAAACAAGGCTATGGCATCGCCGTAAATGATTAACAGGGGAATCATTAAGGTGGCAGCCAGAATCCGGGTCACCACCAAATATTTGAATGGATTGGTCCCTGAGACTTCCATGGCATCTATTTGCTCAGTCACGCGCATAGACCCTAATTCGGCACCTATACCTGAGCTTATCCTACCCGCACAGATCAAAGCGATGATTACAGGTCCAATTTCACGCACAATAGAAATACTGACCATTGAAGGCATCCATGATTCGGCTCCAAATTCCATAAGGGTGGGACGAGACTGTAAAGTCATCACCAAGCCAAGAATAAAACCGGTCACACCAACCAAGAGCAAAGAACGATTGCCCATATTATAGCACTGTCGCATCAACTCTCTAAACTCAAATGGCCTGCTAAAAACTTCTTTAAAAAATCGACCACTAAAATAGGAAAGTTCACCGATTTCGATCAAAAATGACTTGACATTTTCCGGTAATTGAATCTTGCTGCTCATCCTTTAAACCTTAGTCATTCTACCAAAGTTACGCATCAGTTTTATCAATTACAATGAATTCGCATCATTTAATTTAAAGTGTCATTAATCCAATTGTGAAGAAAAATGTATGCCTAGACCAAAATATTATAGTTCAATTCTGGTGCCGTCGTTTTCTGCTGATTTAAAGATGGCCTCTACAACCCTGATGTCGCGAAGCCCCTCTTCACCAGGAACAAGTGGTTTTTTACGATTCAAAATGGCCAGGGCATCATCGTCCATTTGCTTCGTCTGTTGATTCCCTTTAAATGGCTGTAAGATCCTCCCATCACTTACTACGCACTGTACCCCACTATAGGATTGGAAGGGTCTTAATCCATACCATCCATCATCACAATTAACTTTGAGTTTATTGAGATTTTCAGCGAATGAAGTTTTACATTCCCCCCGAATACCCTTTGGAAACTCCAGATCAAAATAAGTAGTTTCATCTGCAGTGATCAATTGCGGTCTTGAGTTTTCAAAACGGGCCGTAACACTTATAGGTTCCAGTTTTGTGGCATAACGCATTGCATTTAATGGATATACTCCCATATCAAACATGGCTCCTCCCCCTAACTCCTTGTGCAGTTTCCAATGGCTGCCGTCGCCGCCCCCATGACGAAATCCTGCCTCTGCAGATAAAGAACTAATCTCACCGAAAGGTTTGGCTGTTGCCCATGATATAATTTTCTTGGTTACAGGCTCATGCTGCATTCTGTAGCCAATAGCCAGCTGGACCTTATTTTTTTTACAAGCCGTTATGATCGATTCACATTCTTTAACCGTTATTGCCATTGGCTTTTCGCACCAAACATGTTTACCCGCCTCAGCAGCTATCACTGAATACTTCATATGCAATGCATTAGGCAAAACAATATACACCACATCAATGGCATCATTGCTCGCTATTTCATGCATATTATCATAATTGTAAATATTCTTATCCTCAAGTCCATATCTTGACTTCCATACAGGAATCTTATCAGGAGAGCCCGTGACTATACCTTTTAATTCACAAAATTTGGTGAGCTGAAGTGCAGGTGCCAAAAGGTCTCTGCTGTAATAACCCAACCCAACCAGCGCTATTCCAAGCTTCTTTTTTTGACTCGGAATCATAAAATTTGAAATTGGCAAGGTGCTGGCTGCCACAAGCAAACCAGATTTTTTGATAAAGGCTCTTCTGTTCGTCATCATTGGGGATTCTAAAATGGGTTTATGGTCAAGTCCAATACTTACGAAAAATCATAAGTCGTTGGAAATGATAAATATACACATTTAAAATGGAATTTTAAAACATCATAAATCCAAATTCCGATCCCTGTTCCTTAAAACCTGATGCACTCGAATAAGACGATACAAAATGATTGAACCCTAACCTATAGCTTTAATTTAAAGCCTTTTCTCTCGAGCATTCCTGTAAAAATCACGACCAGGAGGGCGAATCCCAAGGAAACGATTAGTCCTAACAAAGAGGCATTAAAGACTTCCGGAAATCTAATTCCAGAAATATCCCTGACGGGATAAACAAAATAAGGGATCATATAACAGGTTAATGTTGCCGTTCCTGCAGGAGCAATAATTTTGGCCCAGTTGACTTTCTTTTTGACGTCTGAAATATAATACAAGAGAACAAAAAGCAAGAATCCAATTCCTGTACAAATTGCCAGCCAGGATGGAGTTCCCTGAATTTTCGAAATACCCCAGAGAGGTCTGGTAGCGAGCCCGTATGCGACATTGATAACTCCTAGTGAAATCAATAAGGTATAGCTCCTGGTCAATTGATCTTTGGATAATTTTTTTATAATCAAAGTTGCGACTATTCCGGCTGCTGTAAAGCCGGGAATGGTTCCGGAATAAAGTGTTGAAAAGTAGCTCAGGAAACCATCCGTTTTAATAGCCATATCTGTAAAGTTCAAGATGGCAAGCAGATTCAAAAGCAACCAGGAAAAAACCATTATTCTTATGTCACCTTTAACATACAAATATAACAGGGCATTAAACATATAGGCCCATCCAATGAGACCCAATATACCCCACCATTGTGTG
>NODE-338-length-16646-cov-4.75649_pt1 | contig 16646 bp, 11 predicted proteins | sample MGYA00139097_ERZ477577 | MGnify/ENA metagenome assembly ERZ477577
CACTTCGATCGTGTTGATTTTGTTTATGAACCCGGTCAATTCTCTATTAGAGGAGGAATCGTTGATGTGTTTTCTTACGCCAATGACCATCCGTATCGAATTGAATTTTTTGGTGATGACGTTGAAAGCATACGAACCTTTGATGCCAGCACACAGCTGTCCATTAACGATCATAAATTCTTTCACATTGTGCCGAACGTACAAGGTGAAATCGCGCACAACAACAACGTTTCTATTTTTGAATTTTTAGGCGAAACGAATTCCATATGGATCTCGTCCTATGATCGCTTAAAATCAAAACTTGATGCAGAATACAAGAAGGCGGTAAAAATTCACGAGAGTATTACATCAGAAGTAAAACATTTACTGCCTGAAGAATTGTTCCTTCATCCAAGTGCGCTTGAGAAAAATCTACAAAATTCAACAACGATAGAATTTGGTAGTGATCAGTTTTTTGATCCAACATTAAACGTTGATTTTACATTCAAGCCTCAGCCGAGCTTCAACAAGAATTTCGACTTATTGGTGGAAGATCTTCTGGCTAGAAAGAATAGTGGTTATGACACCTTTATTTTCTCCAATCAACCAAAACAAATTGAAAGGTTAGAACAGATTTTTCAAGACCTGGATAAGGGTGTCGAGTTCACACCCGTGCACATTGCTCTACATGAGGGTTTCATTTGCGATGAAACAAAGCAGGTGTGCTATACGGATCATCAAATATTTGAACGGTACCACCGCTTTAGACTCAAAGAAGGCTTCAGACAGGCCAAGCAGGCGCTTACATTAAAAGAACTTTACAACTTACAGAGCGGCGATTATGTAACGCATATTGATCATGGTGTAGGTAAGTTTTCTGGGCTCGAGACAATTGATGTAAATGGTAAGCCGCAAGAGGCTATTCGACTTTTGTATCGAGATAACGATGTGCTCTATGTTGGAATACATTCTTTGCATCGCATTTCAAAATACACGGGCAAAGATGGAAATGTGCCTAAAGTCAATAAACTTGGAACCCAAGCTTGGGCAAACCTCAAGAAGAAAACCAAGAAAAAGATAAAAGAGCTCGCATTCGATTTGATTAAGCTCTATGCGAAACGAAAATCACAACCCGGCTTCGCCTTTAGTCCTGATACGTATTTACAAAATGAGTTGGAAGCATCTTTCATGTATGAGGACACTCCCGACCAGCTTAAGTCAACTATTGCTGTGAAAGAAGATATGGAGTCGAAAACTCCAATGGACAGGTTAATTTGTGGAGATGTTGGTTTCGGTAAAACAGAAATTGCAGTTAGAGCTGCCTTTAAAGCAGTTTCTGACAGTAAACAAGTAGCTATTCTTGTTCCGACTACTATTCTGTCGCTTCAGCATTACCGAAGTTTTAAAGAACGACTGAAAGATTTTCCATGCAATGTTGATTACATCAATCGATTTAAAAGTGCCAAAGAGATTACTGAAACAGTTAAGAAATTAGAAAACGGAGAGATTGACATTCTCATTGGAACACACGCTTTGGTTGGAAACCGGGTTAAGTTCAAAGATTTGGGGTTAATGATCATTGATGAAGAACAAAAATTTGGTGTTTCAGTAAAGGACAAACTCAAGACTTTAAGAGCAACAGTGGACACTTTGACTTTAACCGCTACTCCAATTCCAAGAACGCTGCAGTTTTCATTGATGGGAGCAAGAGATTTAAGTATCATCAATACTCCTCCACCAAACAGGCAGCCGGTTTTAACAGAAGTAATTCAATTTGATGAAGAAATAATTCGAGATGCCATAGCGTACGAAGTGAATCGTGGTGGACAGGTTTTCTTCGTGCACAACCGATTGCAAAACATCAAAGAAGTATCTGGTTTAATTCAACGATTATGTCCTGGCGTTCGTGTAGCAATTGGTCATGGACAGATGGAAGGAAAAGAATTGGAAAAAATAATGTTTGATTTTATTAATCATGACTACGATGTTTTACTCGCTACGACCATTATAGAGTCTGGTATTGATATCGCGAATGCGAACACAATGATTATTAATAATGCCAATAATTTTGGAATCAGTGACCTGCATCAATTGCGCGGTAGAGTTGGTCGATCCAATAAAAAAGGTTTCTGTTACCTCATTGCGCCCACAAAAAGTACCATGACATCGGATGCTCGAAAACGCTTGGATGCATTGGTTCAGTTTTCGGATTTAGGCTCTGGATTTAACATTGCAATGAAAGACTTAGACATCCGTGGAGCGGGAAATATGCTAGGTGGTGAGCAATCAGGATTCATTGCAGATATCGGTTTTGAAATGTATCAAAAAATACTGAACGAAGCCATTGACGAGTTGAGAGAAGGTGAGTTTAAAGAGTTATTCAATGATCGCAAATCTGACCAGCTGATCCAATTTGTGAAGGATTGTGTTCTTGAAACAGATCTAGAAGTAAGAATACCAGATGATTACGTAAACAATGTTGCGGAGCGCTTGAGTTTGTACCAACAAATGGACAATATTAAAACTGAGGAGTTGCTTAACGAATTTGTAAAAGAACTAATCGATCGATTTGGACCAATTCCTCAACCTGTTGAAGAGTTGATTTTATCGTTTAAACTTAGATGGTTAGCGCAAGAACTGGGAATTGAGAGACTCGTGCTTAAATCGAATAAAATGATTGGCTATTTCATCACAAATCCACATTCCAATTTTTATGAATCGCCGGTATTCACTAAAGTTTTAGACTACGTGCAAAAAAATCCGAGAGGGGTTAAGCTGAGTGAAAAAAATGAAAAGCTCCGAATTATCTATGAAGGTGTAACTACACTTGATGATGCTTTTCACCGTTTTGATCAAATCTTAAAGCCTAATTAGAAGGGTTTGCAAACTAAAGCTTAACTTTCTTCGTTATTGATTCAGAACAGGTTCATATGAAAATTCTACAATCCCTTTTTCTTTGTTTCATCGTGGTTTCGTGCGGCACGAGCAAGATCAAGTATGTCCGCACCAAAGACAAACCACAAGAGGTTGTAGAATCAATTTTTGCCTATCAAGAGGAGGTAAAGGAAAGTGCACACGAGGCGACGAGAACAGTTGAAGAAGTTTACGACGACGAATCGTACCTCATAGATGAAATAATCGATGATACGATTGCACCAACTGCCGCTTCTACCCCTGAAGTAAATGACGATCCGTCTGCAAAAAAAGAACGTCTCCGCGACGCATACCGTGCGGAGAAAAAAGCAAAATCGGCAAGAGCCATGCTAATCAGTTCAACTGCGTTATTGCCAATTATCATATTTCCATTGGCAACTTTTATTGGATTAATTTTTTTAATAATTGGTGCTATTAAATATAATCGAGCCAATCAATCCCGTTACATTACACTGCCAGGAGAGCGTGCATTATACCAAGCTAAGATTTTCTTGTACATTTCTGTAGCAATACTAACTGCAATCGTGCTTCTAGTTGCGACCGTATTAGTACTCTTTTTCTTCTTCTAAATTATTACTTTCGAAAAATGTCGAAAGACCACCGAGCAATTGTTTCTGTTACCAATGATCTTTATACTGATCAACGCGTACACAAAGTATGCACTTTTCTGCATGCCCAAGGTTACCAGGTGACACTTTTCGGGCGTAAACGCAAGTCAAGTCTTCCTTTATCTAAGCGGATCTACTCCACCAAAAGGATGAAACTCATGTTTGAAACAGGGGCTAAATTTTATGCAGCATACAATCTTCGACTCTTTTTTTTCCTTCTATTTAGAAAGGCGGATGTTTTAGTAGCAAATGATCTAGACACCTTGTTGGCTAATCATATGGCGGCAAAATTTAAGCGAAACTGTCGACTGGTCTATGATTCTCATGAATATTTTACAGAAGTTCCTGAGCTAATCAATCGACCAAAAGTTCAAAAAATCTGGTTGCGAATAGAACGAAAAATCTTTCCCAAATTAAAAGAGGTCTACACCGTGAACAATTCAATCGCCGACATCTACAAAAATTTATATGACAAAGAAATCAAGGTGGTAAGGAACATTTCTCCGTTATGGGAACACAAAGATTTAGCATCCAAACGAGATTTAAGCATCCCTGAGAATAAAAAACTTATTATACTGCAAGGCGCAGGAATCAACATTGATAGAGGTGCTGAAGAGGCTGTGGAAGCAATGACAAAAATTGATGCTGTACTAATGATTGTAGGAGATGGAGATGTTTTGCCACAACTAAAAAACAGAGTGGCCGAATTGAAGATAAGTGATAAGGTCATCTTCTACGGTAAAAAGCCATACGACGTCATGATGAATTATACCCATTATGCAGATATAGGCCTGACTCTAGATAAAACTACGAACTTAAACTACAAGCTTTCTTTGCCAAATAAAGTATTCGACTATATGCATACATACACGCCCATCGTGGCTACTAATATTAAAGAAGTAGTATCCGTGATAGAGCGAAATGAGATTGGTGAAGTTGTTGAGCCTTTGAACGTAGATTCACTTGCCGATTGTATCAATAACTTATTGAATGATGAGTCAAAATTGAATCGGTATAGAGAAAACTGCAAACAGGCGGCAACAAAAGAAAACTGGGAAGAAGAAACAAAAGTACTGGCACAAATATACCCGAAAGTTGAGCGATAAACACTTACATATCATTTCATTTGATGTCCCTTTTCCAGCGGATTATGGAGGTGTTATTGATGTTTTTTATCGGTTAAAAACACTACACCAACTTGGTGTAAAAATCACATTGCATTGTTTTGAATACGGTAGAGGAAAGCGAGGGGAGCTAGAACAATTTACAGAAAAAGTTTACTATTATCCTCGTAAGAAATCTATCATTGATAGCATTCATAAAAAGCCTTTTATTGTAAAGTCCAGAGATTCCGAGGAGCTTATAAAGAACCTCATGAAAGATGACTACCCCGTCTTATTTGAAGGGCTACACACCACTTTCTTTTTAGGTGATTCACGACTAAAAAATCGCACTAAACTTGTTCGAACACACAATATTGAACACGATTATTACAATGAACTCGCGAATAAAAGTAAGGGGATCAAAAAACAGCATTACCGCTCAGAGGCAAAAAAGCTAAAGGCATACGAAGCTGTTTTGGTGCATGCCGACGTTATTTTGGCTATTAAAGAATCTGAGAAAAAGCACTTTGAACAATATTGCAAACAAGTCGTTTTGGTTCCTGCAGCATCCAATTGGTCAAATGACTCAGCTCAAAGAACAACTCAACCATACTTCCTGTTTCATGGAAACCTTTCCGTTGCTGAAAATGAATTGGGTGCAACATGGTTAATTGAACACGTTTTTTCTCCACTTAACCGTTGTTCAGAGCTTACAATAGCTGGGAAAAATCCATCCGAAAAGTTAATTCAACTTTGTAACAGTAAAGGGATTAATCTTGTCATCAATCCCAATGATGCAGCTATGCAAAAACTAATTCACGAAGCTCGCGTACATGTTTTCCATACGGATCAATCTACCGGTGTTAAGCTAAAGCTGATTCATGCACTATCTACTTCAGGGCATGTAATTGGAAACGAAAAAATGGTTGAAGGCACCGGGCTTGAAAATGTCTGTAGCATTGCTTCTACGCCGTCTAGCTTTCAAGAACTAGTATTGGAAAAAATTGATTTGGAATTGAACCAAGCTGAATTTGATAAACGCGCTGCATACTTAAACACGCATTTTAACACATTAAGTTCCACTGAGAAAATTCTTGCGCTCATTTAGTGTTGAACCACTAGACGTTTCATAAATGTTCCTTCATTCAAACGAACTGTATATATGCCGTTCGCCAGAAAATGAACATTGATGGTTGGTTGCTCACCGGCTGTTACCAATTCTTTAAAAACGATTTGACCTACATTATTGAGAATTTCAATCTCATACGCTTTATGGTTCTCCAGTCCGTAGATGGTAACGATCCCAGAAGTTGGATTTGGAAATAGCGTATAAATAGCATCCCCAATTTCATGGATCCCTACTCCACTTATGTTTAACGAATCATTCGCTTCACATAAATCTGGAATACCATATCCTAAAAATTCATCTGGTGTATCAAACTGATGTCCACTTTCTTGCACTGAGGCGATTATCTGCGCAACCGACTTTGTTGGATGAGCCCCTATCAAACATGCAACGCCTCCCGCCATCACAGGAGAAGAAAACGATGTTCCATTCCCCATCACAAGAGAACCATCTTCTAAAATTACCCATGTATTCCAACCTGTTGCGGCAACATCTGGTTTTATTGCGCCATCTGAAGCTGGCCCCACAGATGAGAAGAAGGCATAGTTTCCTTGATTGTCAGTAGCTCCTACGCACAGTCCATTGTCCGCATCACAAGGTGTACTAATGTTGGATGGCCCGGCATTTCCAGCCGACATAACCACAACTATTCCCTTCGATGCTGCAACATTAACGCCCATTGCTGCAATGGTTGTATTGCCATCTAAATCTGCATATGCATGGTTTTCTGATGGGTCATCAAATCCAAAATAACCTAAAGATATATTGGCAATATCTACGCCAACCGAATCGCAGCGTTCTAGTGCGGCAACCACATTAAATTCTTCAATCAATGTTTCTGACGCAACGTCCTCAGCCACATAAAGTGCTACGTCTACGTCCACAGCAGTACCTGCATAAGGATCTAAGCCCCCTTTATGACCAAAAACACATGAACTCACTGCTGTGCCATGACCACTGTAATTGTATATGGAAGCATTGTTGGTGAAATCAAATGTGTCGAGCACTCGGTTTTGATTATAGACAGAATCAAAATAAGGAATTGTGTCCATTCCTTTAAAGCCTGCGTCAATTATGGCCATATAAACACCCTGTCCAGTATATCCGAGGTCATGCATGCAATCTGCACCAATTTGCCGTACTTGAGTATCAGCATTTCCATAATTCAGCGCCTTAGGATCTACATAATCAAAAACATCCTTTCGAGGAATTGGTTTCTCCTTTTTTGATGCCGAAATACGTTCAATGAAAGCATACTTTGCCAATAAGTCATTCGGTGCTACATCCGTTTCAAATGTAACCGCATTAAGCCATTTAGATTGATTTAATATTATCCCATCATTTGACAATTCTTCCAGATAAGGCGCATAAAGAACACGATCGTTTTCATCTAAGACAGCATTGTTTTTTAACCTTCGGTTGATCGCTCTTTCCGACAATTGCATGTTCGGGCTATCACCTTTGTCTTTTAAAAAGACGATTACTTTACTTTGAGATAAAACAGAAAGTGAAGCGAATAAAAAGATGAGGGAAAGGAGAGCCGTTTTCATACCCCTAAGATAACTCAATTTTACCTTTAATGGTTCATCATTTACTGAAGGGCGTCTTTTACTGATTTTTATGAGCTTTAGCCTCATCCGTATCAATCTGATTTTCCCTAAATGCAGAAGGCACTAGGTCGGGCAACAACCTTAGCAGCAAAGGCATTAAGATCGTACCTCCAGGAAGCATAAATATGGTCAGTGATGGAACCGATTTGGCGATATCTTTCAATTGCTCTTTTACGATTTCCTTTTCCTCCTTTGTTAAGTCAGTTTTTGTTGACTTACCAATTAATGCTATCAATTCCTTACTTTGTTTTAACTCAACGGCTATCTTTTCTCTATTCCGAAGGATAATTTTTGACCAACGTTTTGTCAAACTTTTATAAACCTTTCCGTAGGAGGCGGAATCAGATAGGAACGTTGCTTTATCTTCACTTTTTAAAATGAAGTTCTCTACTATTGCCAAGGTCTCTTGCAGCTCAAAAGGAGGGATTTCGAAATGTTCTGCCATCTCTTCCAAGAAGGCAATTTCTTGTTCTAATGCCTCATGATTGGAAAATATAAGCAGTGCCGACATGTCCAAAAGAAATCTTTTCAGCAGCCAATGTTTGCTGATGTATAAAGAAAAGTCTTCGTAGGATGCGCCTACTTTGAATCTAGTTTTTGAACGGTCACGTTGTTCCTCATCTAAACTAGCTGATGCGAGAAAAACATTGAACATGTCCTTTTCTTTGCTTTCGATTTTACCATCTGAATATGCAGAGAGTGTAATTGCCGTTAATACATTTTGTGCATAGCTTGAATAGCTTGTTAATGAAGCCGGACGACCATTAAACTCATAATCGTCGAACAAAATGACGTCGAGGTAAACAAATGCATTGCTCATAGAGTTAACCCACCATTTATTCTCCAGAAGGTTTAACTTGATATCGACTCTTTTCGTGAGCACCGCCTCGAGAACATCGAGTTTCTTTTGCTTTTTGAAGAGTCCGAAGACTTTATTGATTGCCGGTGCAGAATGAAAATGATAAAAATCAAAAAGAGCGTGAACAAATTTCTCTTTTTCAAAAGGGACATCCTTATGCACCTGGGTATAGACAAAAAGGTGTGACTCGAATAACAGAAGTTTTAATTTCTCCTCATTGGTCCATTGTGTATCATCTAGTTTTTTCGCAAAAATCATTTGGAGCGGATAGCCAAAAACAATTCCGCTGTTACCTAGCGTTAGATGCATGAAGTGGAGCTTCCTAATTCCCTCCGGCCGAAGTAAATCAAGACTTATTTCACCTCCTTCTACAAGGTCAAAATATTTATTGATCCATCCTTTTGCTCCTGGTGATAACATCGTTCAATTTCCTCTGCTAGAGCCTTCCGGCTACTGTGAAAGCCTTTTTCTTCGTAAAAATTAATCCACCATTGATGCCGTAGGCCTCAAATATTCCAACATAAGTTCCAATAGTTGCCTTCGCTCCATCTTCGCGAATCCCTTGCCATGTGAACATTCCTGATGCGGCTAATAATTCTTGCTTCATTACGGTTGCGACAAAACGTCCCCTATCGTCATAAATGGAAAAAGTTCCCAGCAAACCAGGTTCATTCAATTCATAATTCACTTGTAAAACATCTTCAAACCCATCATTGTCAGGCGAAATGGTTTCACTTGTATATGAAAAGTCGCCATTTGAAATGGCTGGATAGTATTGCGAGTTCATTCCTCCTGGTGTAGCGAAGCCAATTGCTTCTGCTGCTGTGTGCCAATTGCTCTGCTCATTAGAAGGACCTGCAGGGTCCATTCGCTCTAATGACTTACCATCATCATCGTCCAACAATTTAAAATGCCAGTCTGAATCATAAGACACCTTATCCATAACTTCAGCTCCTAGAATGAGGTAAACCGTACTTGAATCGTTGTTAAAAGAAGGCAAGTCCATTTGGATAAACCTACCAGGTATTGTTGCGGCATAATTCTGTAGGATGTGGGCAGAATCTTCTGTAAGAACAACATATTCATCAGGATAAAGCAAATAATTATCGTCCACCACTTCGTTGGTTCCAATTGTATCATTGATATACTTTGCTACTTCCCACCCGTTGAGGTTTATCAATTTTTCAGAATTATTGTAAATCTCTATCCAGTCTGAACCACCCGTAAATGGGTTGAACATGATTTCGTTGATGACCAAATCTCCTTTAACGCCAATATCTGGTAAGGCAAACTCCCCCTCCAATGTAGTTGCGTTCGTCCAGCAGTCCGCTACATTTTGAATTTCAATCTCATACAATTGAGACGTGTTCAAATTTTCTACGAATTGAATGGTCGTCATTTTAGGGTGAGTTTCCAATACATAATGATTTTGAACCGTCAACCCTGGAAATGTTGTAATCACAGCGTCTGCCAGAGATGTGGAGTCCATACCTTTGTTGTAATATACTTCAACATAGTTTGGCGCGAGGGCAATCAACTCCGTTATCCATGGCGTATTCGTATCAGGTGTGATATCGTAAATTGAATTTTGGGTTCCCGGTGTACCCCCAAGGTTATCCACAGATGCAGCCCAATTCGTAATATCTGAACAAGGGTGCAGGGGATTCCTTCTTTCAATGGAGTATCCACCACCTTCTTTGGATGGATCGGCATACCAATCCGTTGTATAATTAATTGAATCCAAGACAAGCCCTACATCACTTCTCAACACCAAGGCATCTCCTGAATTGTTTAAACTTGGAAAACTAGTCACCCCAGCAACAACGGTGAATGAGTCCACGTCTGATGTACTCGCCAATACCATATATGAACCAGGGTAGAGCCAAGCTTGTTGGATAGTTCCATCCGAAGATGCATCTCCAATTTTCCAACCGTCAAGGTCAAACACTTTTGAAGACGTATTGAATATCTCTACATATTCGGCAAGTGGTAATCCCACTGTAGGCGTTTCATCACAAAGAAATTCGTTGATGATAACATCTCCGGGAAGGGGAACCTCTGCTACTAAATAACTAAACATCATGTCTTGTGCTCCTGCCACATTTGTTGCCATATCCTCGATGTTGTTGGCCGTAATTGTATACGTACTTCCATTTGTAAAAGGCGTCGACATATTGATGTGCACCAATGCTGGATCTACCCCATCTTGGACAGCTGAATTAATAATAAGTCCCAGTGCAAAGCTATAGTTGGCAACAGTTTCAGCTGCTGTTTGTGCTAAGGGCTCGTCGAACAGTAAGTCAACTTGTGTGGCATTGATTGCTGTCGCAGAAAGCAGTGTGGGTGGAGTTAGGTCCAAAATTTCATCCCCAACGTAAACATCATCATAATAGAATTTTGAAGCATTACTTGCTGTATACTCATCGTAAAAACCAAAATGAGATCCTAACAATGCGGTTGCATCGTTAACCGTTCCGGCTAGTGAATAATTCGTTCCACCTGCAGGATCAATTTCTAAAGACCAATTGGCGGCATTGTCTCGAACTACACGCAGACCAATTGTAAAACTTGTAGCAATTTGTGCTAATGGTCCAGCCAATAATTCTGTGTGAACACCGCCTACTGCCTTGAATAAACGTACAGCATCATTCGCTCCTGCTTCACCGAGCTGCAAATAAAAGCCATCAGGATCTGATGTTAAATCTGCAGAAGAAGACGTTAAATAAATGCGACCAAAATTACTCCCAGAAGGAGAAAAAGATTGCCTTGTCCATACCTTCCATTCCTTGTTATCCAAATTGGCTAGGCCGTGTGGAGTAGACAAATAGGAAGCTCCTGCCACGGTGTTGTTCAATTGTAACTCAAATGTTGGGTTAACAATGTAGTCCGCTGTTACTCCACTCCAAGCAGGATTTGCTATGAAATCACCGTCAGAAAAATCGTCCGTTAATTGTCCAAAAAGTACAGAATGTGTTACAAAAAACACAAAGATTAAAAAGTGCCTCATCGTTTAATATTCAATGCTGTTAAATATACTAAATTTGCTCGTTGGTATCATTAATATTGTAAGAATGAGAGTAGCTGTAGTAGGCGCAACTGGAATGGTTGGAGGAGTTATGTTGGAAGTTTTACGTGAACAATCTTTTCCCATTACGGAATTGATTCCAGTAGCATCTGAAAAGTCTGTTGGTAAGAAAATAGATTTTGGAGGTCTAGAATACACCATTGTGAACTTGGAAACAGCGGTAAGTATGAAACCCGATATTGCTATATTTTCGGCTGGTGGACAAACCTCTCTTGATTGGGCTCCAAAATTTGCTGAGGCGGGCACCACCGTTATTGATAATTCTTCTGCTTGGAGAATGGATCCGAGTAAAAAGTTAATCGTACCTGAGATCAACGGCGATTTGCTCACTGCCAACGATAAAATCATTGCCAATCCGAATTGTAGCACAATACAGCTTGTTCTAGCACTAAAGCCTTTACATGACAAATACGGTGTGAAAAGGGTAGTGGTTTCAACTTATCAATCCATTTCTGGTAGTGGCGTGAAAGCATTGCAACAAATGGAGAATGAACGAAACGATCAAGATGGTGAAATGGCATATCCATATCCAATTGATAAGAACTGCTTGCCTCATTGTGATTCATTTGAAGAGAATGGATACACTAAAGAAGAGATGAAACTCACCAACGAAACCAAAAAGATCTTAGATCCATCAATCAATGTAACTGCGACCGCAGTGAGAGTTCCCGTTTCTGGCGGACATTCAGAAGCCGTAAATATCGAGTTTGAAAAAGATTTTGATTTAGCTGAAGTTCGCGCTCTTTTGCACAACCAAGAAGGAATCACTTTGAAAGACGATCCGACAACAAACACCTATCCAATGCCTTTGTATGCATTTGGTAAAAACGATGTTTTTGTAGGTCGGATTCGTAGAGATGAATCTCAGCCAAACACCTTAAACATGTGGGTTGTTGCAGATAATTTAAGAAAAGGTGCAGCAACGAACGCTGTACAGATTGCTCAAATTCTGATGAAAAAGAAACTGGTAGGAACTATCGCCTAAGCGTCCATTTACTTTTCAGCACTGTACTGCGATAATCATCTAGTTTTTCGTCTACTCCCTTGTTGATTAACTTTCTAAGCAACTTGAGTGTTCCTTTACCTTGCTTATAATCCATCTCATCTGGGAATATAGGCACAATGGCTAAAAAGTGGATTTTTTTATCGGCTAGCTGAACAGGTGCGAGTGCCTCTTCCAGTAACATTGGACTAAGCATTATGAAATGGTTTTGTTTCATGGTAGTTGAAAGTGGCTTCATTTCTTTACCACAGGGCATTGTATGCCCGTGTCCGAACCACGAGTTTTTATCGACTACATATTTTGCAAGTCGCTGAATCCAACTAAAAACCCAATTCATTTGTGGGTTTTCTAGATCTTCCCATTCCCAGTAACTCGGCAGGCAAAAATAAATTTCATTGTATTCCAAACCTTCTTCAGCCTCGGGAACAGGCATCTTATAATTACTCAAACCATTCGTTACCACAACCGTCACCGGTGTATTTAAATCGAGATCTAATGCCAATAGTGGCATTTCTCCCTCCTTAACAGGGATATCTGAAACACGATGTTCGCCAAATCGTTTGATTAATTCATTCTTCACATTGCAAAGATAAGAGTCCAATCCTTACAGGGGACGACTTGTGTAAAATTGACCTAAATCAGCCATTTTCTTATGCCAACCCATTTTTTTTTACGCGCCACTACCACAATTCACTCAAACCACCCAGAAACCTTTCTACCATTGGCTGCATAAGTTTTTAGTCGCACACAACTTCGCTGAAACCTTCGTAAATAGGCGCTTTGAGTAACAAACAATTTGGAAAACTGTTCCAATGTTACTAAATTGTTAACACATTGTTACCAAAAGCTAAATTAATTGTTGCGAAATTGTATACATATCCTCCTCGTTCAACTTTTCTTGTCAGCAGGACTTTCTGCACAAGAATCCAGTCTTCTATGGCAAAAGACTTTTGGTGGTGAGGGTAACGATCAAATTAGTGCATTAACACAAGATAGTGATGATAATATTTACATTGCCACCACTATTCAAACCATCAACAATCACGATATTCTTTTATCTAAAGTTGACCCGCTTGGAAATATTATTTGGAATAAAAAAATAGGTGGAATTGGAGACGAAGAAGCTACAGACTTGCTTATCGATAATAACGGTAACCTTTTATTGCTGGCTTCATCCACTTCAATCGGTGATTTTTTGCCGAATGCGAATGGTTATCAAGACATTGTTTTAGCGAAATACACAACCCAAGGCGAACAATTGAGCATTAACAACTATGGAGGTTCTTTCATAGACACACCTTCTTCAATGCTCATCAATAACAGTGGAAATATTGTTATTTCCGGATCATCGCGCTCTAAGGATGGAGACCTCACAGCAAACAATGGACAATACGACATGTGGATGTTCGAGTTGGATGCATTCAATCAGATCATTTGGCAAAAATCATTTGGTGGAAATGACGACGACATCAACACGAAACTTTTACAATTGAAGAGCGGAGATTATTTACTCGTAGGTGAATCAACCTCATATGATGGAGATTACGCTGATAACCTTGGTGATTTAGACGTATTACTTATAAAAACTGATATTCATGGTAATCAACTTTGGCAAAACTCCCTTGGTGGTTTTTATGCTGACGCGCCTGCGGATGCGCTAGAACTAGAAACAGGAAATGTTGTGGTTGCGGCCAGTACATTTTCTTCATCGAGTGATGTAAGTCATAACAATGGAGGCTCTGATGTTTGGTTATTTGAAATCGATGCGAACGGATTGCTCCTATGGGAAGAAAGTTATGGTTCTATAGGAAATGAAACCGCAGCGGCATTGATGCCAAGTGCCAACGGGTTTATATTGCTCGGAACGACCAATTCAATCACGCTTTCCAATTCTGCCAATCATGGTGAGCAGGACCTTTGGTTGTATGCAATAGATGGTGAAACGAAAACAATCACCGAACAAACCCTATACGGATCGTCTGGTTTTGATTCTGGAAAAGCCATGTTGCAGCAAGCCGATGGCAGTATTCTATTGGCTGGCTCTACCACTTCTAATGATGGTTTAGTGTACTCCAATAGTGGTAAACAAGACGGTTGGTTATTGAAGTTAAGTGAGCCCGGCTTGGGAACAGTGAATGAAACAATGGTTCACCCCAATCCATCAACAGGTGTGTTCTATTTAAATCAATTGCCGAAAAATTCATCCATTCGGGTGACAGACCAAACAGGTCATGAAGTATATGCACAACAAGCCATCACACGCTTTTCTGCGGTAATAGACCTTGGTTCTTTACCAAGTGGAGTATACTTATTTCAAATAGAGTCTACTGAGCGAACAGAAGTAAAGCGCGTAATTAAACTCTAATTACTTGCTCCACTCTTTTATTGATTCCTCGTTCATTTTTACGTAATTATCATTACCTGCTTCTTTCGCAGCTTCTAATGATATTTTAGCAGTAGCAATTGCGCCTTTAACGTCTCCTAATTCCGCTTGGATTAAGCTTTTCTTTCTATACATCCAGAATGGCTTATCTTCTCTTTTCTCAAGTGCTTTATCCATCCAAGCCAACGCTTTGTTTAGATCTTTCTTTTCTGAAAAATAGTAATCCGCTGCACGGTAGTAATCATTTGCAGAAGGTCCTTCCATTACCTGATTAATACTAGCCGTCATTTGGTCGTCTGTTAAAACTTTGAATGGCACAGCTACTTTTGTTTTATCCCAGGCAAAGCTCAATGTTGCTCCTGACAAGCTAATTGCATCTATTGACATAGTGAAAGTTTCAACCTCATCTGACATCTTCATCACATTTGCGCTAACTTCCAATGCAACATTTTCTTCCAACCACTCATCTGGTGTTCCCCAGTTATCGGTTGTTTTATAGAAATAAATCGTCCAGCTTTTCGCTGATGGCTTCGTAAAAATCGAGTACGCTCCACGCGCTAACGTATCCGCTCCAAAAACAATGTGCTCCGAAGTTTCAATCATTGTATTTTTGTTCGCTCCAGTTCTCCACATTTGATCCATTGGAACAACGTTTCCAAAAACTTCTCTCCCTCTCTTAGATGGGCGTGAGTATGAAATCTCAATTTCAGTTAATCCAACTAATTGTTCAATTTCACACGTTGGGCTCAACTTTGGCGCCTCCAATTGTGCGTTACTTAATAACGGTGCAAATAATAATGCTAATAGTGCTGTTTTTTTCATGTCTTTAATCGTTTATTACTTTTTTAAGAAGGATCCAAAATGCTTCGCTTGAATTGAAGCAGCCCTGCATGAGCATGTCGTGGATTTCCTCTTCTCTGTTTTTAGAATATGCTTTCTTTGTTTCAAATATACTTAACTCCTTTGGTGAATTAACCAATGCCTCGTGAATAGATTCAGGCGTCGATAAATCAACCGATTCGTTCTTCGAATTTATGGATATTAATTGAATCTCGTCGTCGAGCAAATTAAACACAAGGCAAGAAGTCTGAGATCTGTGTTCGATAAAGCGCAATTTCTCGTAAACTTTTTGCAACACAGTGTCTGAAAATATCTCTACTAATTCTGTTGCTTTTGATGGATTCTTGGCGTTCATTTCCAACCATTCTTCATTCGAAACACCATTGGCAATTGCAAAATGTTTGAAATCTTCGTCAAAGATTTCCATTTCCTCTTTCGTTAACATTCTGTACTTCATTGCTTCAAAATTACAGTTTATAAATCTTACATTTGCCTCATGCAGAAAAAAGGAATTGCCATACTTGGTTCAACAGGCTCTATCGGTACGCAGGCTTTGGAAGTTATTCAAGCGTATCCGGACAAATTTGACCTGCAAATTCTTACTGCGAATAAGAACGCTGACTTGCTTATTGAGCAAGCAAAAATATACCACCCCAACACCGTAGTTATTGTTGATGAAAGTGCTTTTGAAAAAGTGAAAGAGGCGCTATGGGAATTGGACATTCATGTATATGCAGGTGTTGATGCTTTATCGCAAGTTGTAGAATCCAATGAGGTGCATACCGTTCTTACCGCACTTGTTGGTTATGCTGGTTTAAAACCAACATTGACAGCCATTCGCGCCAAAAAAGCCATTGCGTTGGCGAACAAAGAAACCCTTGTTGTTGCTGGTGAATTGGTAACAAGAGAAGCAAAGGAGAATGGCGTTAATCTATATCCTGTAGATTCTGAACACTCAGCCATCTTTCAGTGTTTGGTTGGAGAATTCCAAAACCCCATTGAAAAAATCTATTTAACAGCTTCCGGAGGACCCTTTAGAGGTTGGACGCACGATCAATTAACTTCTGTAAAAAAGGAGCAAGCCCTAAAACACCCGAACTGGGAAATGGGAGCAAA
>NODE-339-length-16640-cov-7.29943_pt1 | contig 16640 bp, 19 predicted proteins | sample MGYA00139097_ERZ477577 | MGnify/ENA metagenome assembly ERZ477577
ACTTAACCCGTCATAATAGAAAATATAGCAATAAATTCATTTATTCTCATACAAATATACCAATAAGATCGAACCCAAAACTAGACAACATGGATGCGACACCATTGTTCTATAAAGTATTTATCTCAGGTTTACAGTCTTCCTGAAAAAATAATTTTCGAAACTGATCGTCGAATTTAATATTGCCAGATCAAAGGTAACCCGTTTTGTCTTTCCCTCTAATGGAACGTGTTTCATGTAAATATTAGAGATTTACAACCACACAACCTGAACAGCTTTCTATCCATTCCAGGCAATTGAAGCTCGAGCTTATAGGCTGGCCATGATTCCAGATTCAAGCTCAGGTAATCGAGTGTCTGGCGCTCATTTCCGTGCTTGGCACTATTAAAACCGGCGCACGCGAAAATTAGCCCCGCCCGTGTGACCAGTATCCCCCCCGTTTCTCTGATGTAACCAGAAAAAGGAGTCTGTTTCCACTTTACATATTGAAGAACTTTCTCCAACGATTATTATCATTGGGAGAAGTCATTCACTCTGCCGGCAACAGAAGATCTAACAGAAAAAGTTCTACCTGGCGGCAGCGTATTGTTTAAATGGACTGAGGGGGATCAATATCCCCCCGGAACCAGAATATCATGAAGGAGAGTTAACAATGTCAGAACCCTTGGACCTGTCAGAAATCTTTAGTTATGATGAAAATTTTCAATCGGTCATGCTGAACATGTTGCAGAACGCCCTGGATTTTTCTTTCCAAGGGGTGATGATTACTGAGGCAGAGCCTGGATATCCGATTGTCTATGTGAATCAGGCACTCTGCGAAATGACCGGATATTCCCCTGAAGAGTTTCTTGGCAGATCACCATCCATGTTGCAGGGAGCAAAATCTGACCAGGAGGTTCTCAATGAGTTGAGTGAGAAACTTGTTCGTGGTGAGATTTTTCATGGTAAAACGTATAATTACAGAAAAGATGGCACAGAGTTTATGATGGAGTGGAAAATTATCCCCATTCGTGGAATCAGCGGTGATATTGCCAATTTCCTGGCGATTCAGAGAGAGATTACAGATGGAAAGCTGACGGACGGCGCTCTTGATACGAAACTTAGCCTGGATTGAAAACAATAGTTCACTCCACTGTTTTTTTCAGACTTACGACACATAAAGCCAGGCACCTGATGCGAAATCGTTTAGAGTTGTCATGACAAAACGGCAATGACTGCCTGGTTTGCGCTGAAGGTGTGCCGATGATTTTTTCACGCAACCTCAGTCTTTCGATTTCTTGGAATCATCCACAGAATAGAAGTGACTATGATGGCACTGCTATTTATGGTCAGCACTCTTTCGGGGAAAAAATCCCTGCTAAATTTGTTTAGACGGCAAGCAAATAGAAAATAGTAGCAGCTTTTTAACAGCGGTTGAAAAAGTATCGGCAATAAGGTACGATATTTTTTTTGTAATGTCTGAGCCTTGTAAATCAGCCCAAAATCTAATCGATAAATCCTTTCTAAATCATCTGAAATTAACGGAGAAAAAAGATCATGGCCCAAAAACCAGTAAAAGTGAGCCTGCTTCAACCTAAAAAAAGTTCGGAAGAAGCTTACTTCGCAGAACGAGATCAAAAACTGCTGAGAGAATGTAGAGAAAAAGCCGCTAAAGAAGCAAACAAAAACTATTCCGAGGAGCATAAATATCATTGCTTTCGATGTGGTACACAGAGCCTGGTCGAGATTGATGAAGGTAATGTAAAAATAGATATTTGCGTAAATGAAAACTGTGGGGCTATTCACCTGGATGCAGGGGAACTTAAAGAAATTTTGAAGCATCAGGAATCTCTTCCATCAGTAAGTGGAGCCTTCTTTTCGATCTTTAAGAAATAAATAATCGCGGATTTACTCTATAGAAATAGTTATATCTATAGAGTTCTTGAAGGTTTAAGGCAGAGTTTTTATCGACTCTGCCTTTTTGCATTATGGCAAATAACAAACAGCAAATATTAAATAAAAATACCGTTGTGAACCTCTGGTCTGCCGGTTAGACCCAGTTGCCGTCTTCGGCCTAGTGTTTCTGATCCTAACTTTGTCATCAAATTAGTATAACGTTCACATCTCAGATGTTATGGTAACTGGAGTTAACCCATCAGGCCAAGCCATAGATTGCGGTCCGGATATTCGAACTCTGGTGTATTCGTTATTTCCCTTCCCTGGATAATACAAGTAACAATTTTCTTTACCTTCCCACTTTTGGCACATCGCTCCTTTATCATTGATATACCAAATACCAATGTACACTTTCTCAGCAAAAGCCTCTCCCCAGATCTTACCATCAGCAGTTCCATCGGCTGAGTAATGAAATTCGCCCTCATATTTTGTTGGGTGTTTCTCATGCTGAGTTGCATTGGTCATTAGTTTTTTAAGTGTACCACTCGATAGAGGTTTTACACCTTGTACCATCATATCTTGTTTGAATTGAACTATTTTTGACGGAGCGCACCCCACGAGTAGAAGAAAAGAAGAGATGACTAGTGTGGTTGTTAATAATGACGCAAATTTCACTCTTGGTTTCATAGCATTCTCCTATAATCCATTATATTTAGTGCAAGAACCTGAAGTCTCTATCACTTCAATTTGATTTGGAAGACTCCTGCAGAGAGTCTATGTATGAATGTGTGATATAGTGTGAGAGACACTAATCGTGTAGGGGATGCTGTCAAGAGGGGTCTATTTTCAAGTTAGGACTAACTAATGTGAATCTTTGGAGTGACCATAAATTAAGAATTGTTGGGGGCATTTTCTTTATTTAAAGTTTGTCCTTTTTGGGGCAACATATTATGGGATCACAATTTTGGTTACTGTCAGAGCAAACCTATATTGACCTAAAATTGCAAGGAACAACAGAGCGCACTAATCTGTGAATCAGGCGTAATGGAAGAATATTTTACTCATTTTGACCGCTGATCTGCGATGTACGGGAAGAACTTGTAATTGACGTTGTATAGTCAGTCTTGTGGTTTGTTGTTTAAGCAAATGGCTCAGGTTGAAAGAGACTTTTTTAATTTATTAATCTGGCTGTAATGGTCTTGGACAAATTCAAACCCAAACTCGTAATAGCAGAGGCTTGTGTCAGAACCTGGGTCGATCAGGTCATCACTGCACCGTATCATTCGCCCACTAAGCCCTGTTAAAGACATATTTTCCCCAGAGCCAAACAATTCAATATTTTTTAACATGCAGATCGTGCAATTTATCTTTGACAGACTGACACACCTTACCCCGCATTTACTGATATCAATAACCTGGGCCAACCCAATCAAATGATCGTTATCTGAAAATAATAAACCACCATCCACTGGATATCTTTCAAATCGTCTTCTTTCGCTCGCTTTGATTTTCATCAACAAATCTCCTGCACAATATGGATAGTAATTGTCAAGATCCATATCTCCTTAATAGTTTCAATCCTTAATTGATACATGCCACATTGTAGCACTTAAGAATTGCGCGGTCAAATTAGGATTTGATTAAATTTTGAATTCGCTGGATGATATGATCAATCGAATTTGAGAATAAGGATGAAAGCCATTTGCAGATGAAAGCACCTCATGTTTTTTTCTTGTAAATCTTTGTAGGCGATTTGTGGGATATGCTCTTAAGCGCTCCTTCAAACACAATCATTTATGCCACGTAAAAGCATACCATCACTGAAATTACCAGGAGGTTGATTCAGTCTGTGATTGCAGGGTATATTGTGTATTGAGATATTTATGAAACTCAGCAAAACTAACCTGGTTCAAAATTAAAATAACCGTTACCGCATTCATTTTGTTGGCTTAGGTAGTATTTGAGCTGGTCTTTTTGGTAAGGTGAAAGATTTTCAAACTGAGCCGCCACTTCCGAATGGAATGATTTGGGTTTGTTTGGTTCAGTTGTTGTTTTCACCCAGATTTTTTTCACAAGAACTTCTACCAAGTCTAATTTCATCGGATCGTATAGATCCATCAACCAATGATCTGGAAAATCAATCTTTTCAACACATCTGAAAAAAACACTGCTTAAGGTTATATTGCTGACTTGAGCAACACCATTAGATGTTACAGCAATCAAGTTTTTTGTATGGTGACGATGAGTTTTTCTGCGATCAGAATCCACTGTTAAAAACTCATTAGAGATTTGTACCTAATAAGGAAGGTGATAGCATAGGAGACTCTCCTCTCTTTTTTTGGACGAGTGGCCAAGGTAATAAAAACTTTTTCTTTCTTAATCTCAACCCAGCAAATCCAACTAATCCCGCACCAAAGAGTATCATTGTCGCTGGTTCGGGTATTGGGGTTGTTGCTGCAACAGTGACATTGTTCAACATCGCGGCTTGCCGTTTGTCAGCAGATGTTCTGGGAACGGAACTACCTCTATCCCTGAACTCAATTGCCCTGTGGGTCTGGATTCCCTGCATATTAATACCAGTGTATCCAGGAATCTCGACACCCACGTCGCCAGTCCCGTAATTCGGTCGGGTTGGTTCCTGCCATTCTGCCCATTCGATCGGTATTGCATGGGCGGGGCCAACAATAAGGAAACATGCTAACAGTCCTGTCAGAAGTTCTTTATTCACGTTGGCCCCGTTCAATTATAATTCATAAAATGGCGTAAATTATGTTCAGATGTATTGAGTAAAATATGTGCAAATAACAGGCCATAACTGATGTTTAAGGGAGATCAAGGCAAAAGCCTAACTGTTACATGGGTTTATCGTTCGGTGGTTGTTGAGAAATCTAAATAGAGCGGATTCTTCGTTCATTTTTATGGGAAAGAGTTCCGGAATGTCGGAAAATAAGGTCGGTTAGTGGCAATGAGCTGTTGTCGTTGAGACGCTTCGTTAGAACAAAATTACTATACGGAGCTCCGGTTTCAGAGGTTTACCTCACAAAGGTACTATCCATTTAATAACGGACACAAATAAGGCGAGACCTTCTCTTGCCCAGCCTTTCCTCTCCCTAATGCCATCTCACGATAGGTACCTTTTCTATTTTGGCAGCATCTTTATTGAGCGTGGAGGAATGAGGCAAACTGGTTTTCGGCGATAGTGACTATAAATTTTATTCCTTCAATGGCTTTCTCTTCGGTCTCGGCAAACCACCTCAAGCAGGGGTACTCAAAACATTTGGCGGAAAATTTCTGTCCCTCTTCTGACCACTCTGCACTATAGGTATATTCTTCCATGTGAGGTAATCCTATTTGAATTCTTTATTAACCCTGATTCTCGATGTTACGAGAACAGCTAAACCTACGCTAAATAGCAACATGGTACTGGGGGACGGTCCGGGTATTACATACCCTTCGGCAGATGAAATAAAGAAACAGATGACAAGCAACGTTTGAAATACGCTACCAACGCAGCATAGAAATATACGCATGATTATTTCCTGCACTCAGTTTTAAACAGCCCGACAGTGTATGTGCAAGAAATATTCCTCATGAACTGTGTTAGGCCAAGGTGAGCTTAGGTAGTGAATCGCAGGATAGTTTGAGAGAAATTCTTACTTAAAATGTGGATAAAACAAATCTTAATATATGGAATCAAGTTCCGGAAAACCGAACTTATGTGATTGATCTTTGGGTGATAAACCACAATGAAGCACTAACGCTTCGGTTGGTGCTTTCAATAAAGGTTGCCAGAGCACACTTTTCCTGATTAGAATCCCACGGAACCATTCAAGTTGCTCAGGATGAGCTATGGATATTCATCTGCTCCCCTTTGGAATGACAAGATAAAAAGGAAATTATAAATACCAGAGGTATATAACGTTGGAATTCCCAGATATCATAGAACAACGAGAGAAGATTGTTAAAGCTTTTTCCCGTCAAGAAGGGGTAGCCGAAAATAACATTGGTGTTATTGCCTCGCCTTACCGAATCTGTCCACTGGGAGCACACATAGACCATCAGGGTGGCGCAGTTTTGGGTATGACTATAAATGCTTTTACCCTGATGGCGTTTTATCCTGCAAATGATGGCGAAGTAAAACTCAGCAGCAAGAATTATCCGGGAAATGTCAGTTTTAACCTGTCAGATATTGCAGAATCGTCTGGCAGCTTTTGGGGTGTTTATCCAAGAGCAGCGGCTCTTTCACTGCAGGAAAAATACAATATTAAAAGGGGTGTAGTCGGCATTTTAGATGGCATGCTTCCCGGCTGCGGACTGAGCTCATCTGCCTCGGTCCTTCTTGCTTATCTGCATGCCTTCGCTCACGTCAATTCAATTGAAATTGAACCATGGGAGTATGTAGATCTCACGCATAAGGCAGAAAATAAATACATCGGTCTCAATAATGGTATCCTTGATCAGACAAGCATAGTTTTTGGAAAACGAGATTATCTGCTCCATATTAACACCAGGGATAAAGAAGTAACACCCCTGCTTGATCGAATCAGTGAGGGTGGCTACCGGATTTTAGTTGCATTTTCCGGGTACTCAAGGGAGTTGACAACCCAGGGATACAACTCCCGGGTAGATGAATGTCGAATGGCAGCAGAACATCTCTCCCGTATGGCCGGAAGTGTTCCTGCCAAAATCTTGTCCGACGTACCGTTTGGCGATTATCTGCGATATAAACAGAGCCTGGAACCACATTTGGAAAAAAGATGTAGTCACTTTTTCAGTGAATCACAGCGTGTAAGCGATGGTGTTGTTGCCTGGAAGAATAAGGGGATTGAAGAATTCGGCACGTTGATGAACAAATCCTGCCAGAGTTCCATGGAAAAATATGAATGCGGAATTCAGGCAATATACGATTTGCAACAGATCGTTAGCTCCGAAAAGGGTGTTATGGGATCCCGGTTTATGGGGGGCGGCTTTGGCGGTTGCGTGGTTGGATTCGTACGGCCTGATCATGCCGCTGATGCTGTTGTCAATATCAGAACCACTTACGAGAAGTTACATCCAGAGTCAGTTGGCCAGGCAAGCGTGCATCTGGCACATTCCGGTGATGGAGTTCGTTTTATATGAATGTCGTTATCCTCTGTGCGGGATTTGCCACACGGATGTACCCGCTGACGGAAAATTTTCCCAAGCCCCTTCTTGAGGTTGCAGGTAAACCGGTGCTTGATTATCTCATTGAGCAAATTGTGTCATTACCTGATCTCCTGGCAGTTCACATTGTTACGAATGACAGGTTCTATGATCATTTTCAGCATTGGTATCTGAATAAAAAGAAGGGGGGTGACTTCGGTACGATATCGGTACACATTTATAATGACGGCTGTGTCGATAATGAAAATCGACTTGGGGCTGCAGGAGATCTCTTATTGGCCTTGAGGGAAATTGGTAAGCCTTGCAGGTTGCTGGTGTCTGGAGGGGATAATATTTACCTGTTTCCGATAAAACCTTTACTGGAGATTTTTCAGAGAGATAAGGTCCATTGTATCCCTGCCCTGGTCGAGACTGACCCGTCAAAGCTTCAAAAGACTGGTGTCCTGGAATTTGCAGATGATGATTATGTGACAAAATTACATGAAAAGCCGGCGCAACCACCGTCAATGTGGACGTCTCCGCCACTCTATTTCTTCCAGCCTTCTGTCTGGCATAGATTGGAAAATTTTCTGGCGACCGTCGGCAATCACGATGCACCGGGCTACTTTATTGATTATCTATGTCAGTTGGAGAGAGTAAAGGCTCTTAAACTAAACGCTTCCCGACTCGATATCGGAGATATTAAGACCTACCAGGAAGCTGACCGGCTTCTTGGCCAAAAGCCGCTTGAGCTGGATAATTTAGAAAAGCTCTTTTACCGCTAAGTTTTCTGCCACCAGGAGCCGTCAGTCCATCTGGATGAGAAAGCAAAGAGAGCGGAAGATCTCTACCTCATGATTACTCACCTGCCATTGATCATCAATCCTGAAAAATCTGAGTTTAACCGAAATTCACGAAAAGTTTCGCATAAGCCGGTTTGAGCATCTTGATGGATTTGCTGATTGCTTCAGGATTTTGGGCGTCAACTGCCTTATCCAGAGCATCAAGAGATGTAAAAAGTCCTTTTTGCAATTGCTGGAATTTTTCATTGTCATTGTATTTGGGCGGAGAATTCTCCTTGATAGCCTCGGCGAGGTACTGCAGCACAGACAGTTGGCCACGTATTTCATTCATTGCCGATTCATTGATCTTTTCTGGTGTAACGCCCACCTTGAGCAGTCCTTCCATTACCTGGTGATAATTGTTGATATGATCACTGAAGGCGATAACTGAGTTTCGCTTTCTGAGATCACTCAGATTGTCTCTGACCGCCTCAAGATGTTCATGTGCTTCGGCTAATTGTCCTTCTTTTATCAGTGACGAACTCTTTTCTGCTATTTTCTCAATGTCAGTTAGCGTTTCATTCCATTTTGGGTCGGAACTGTATACTTCCGGCGGATGAGAACCGTACGCCTCTATTATGGTTTCCCATTGACTTTGAAATGATTCGGTAGCCTTTCCTGATTTCTCAGCATCATTCTGATTTGTCTGAAACAGAGCTTTGCGATAGGCAGCATATGCCGTGTCAACATCTGCATTAAATTGCTGAAAGCGATTTTCACCGGCTTGAGACAACGACGTAAGTCCCAAAAATATACATGCTGCGAGTAGTATAATTCTTTTCATTCTTGAAGCTCTCCTTGTTATAATTTTGAATGACGTATCCAGAACAGCAGGATGATTTTTACAATAAACTAGCTGTTACTCATTCATGAATTCTTTCATAGTAAGGTCAATTGTACCCTCTGTGAAGGGTGCGATTAATAATTTAGTTAATTTTTTACATAGGTGGTGTTTCGAAAGCTATCTGCCTTTCTTTTGATCCATTTCGGAAAACGTCAACGTCGAACAATAAGAGAAATACGTGGTAAGAATATTTTCAGGCCGCTGTCTCTCGCGATGATTTTACGACTGTATTGGCCAGGTTTGAGAAGACAAAGATGTGGAGTGGGTAAACTGAATACCAGTAGAGTCTTCCCAGTATTCCATGGGGGATGAAGTGGGCGGTCTGGACGAGTTGGTCGGGCTGTATGTCGAATTCAAGCCATGCCTGGCCGGGAAGTTTCATCTGGGCGTAGAGAAGCAGACGCTTGCCTTCTTTAATATCTGCAACTTTCCAGAAATCAAGGGCATCACCAATCCTTAAATCATTGGTGTTTCTTCGTCCCCGCGATAAACCATAGCCTCCGGATATCTTGTCGAGAGCGCCTCTGAGGCGCCAGAGGAAATTATATCTGAACCAGCCATTTGGACCGCCAAGGGAACAGACTGATTTAAAGACGTCTTCCTGGTTGTCTTGTTCCTGAAAAGGAATAATCCTGACATCTCTTAGTATTGAACCAGCCGGATTATCAAAATCTTTGATATCACAAGCTTTCTCGCTGCTGCTGTCGCACCATCTGCTTATGATGTGATCCTGTTCCAGCTCGGAAATCGCATGTTTGACACTTGCACGATATGGGGTTGGCAAAATCGATGGGAAATAGAGGCGTGCATTATCGTTTTCACGTACTGTCTCACTTTTCAAACCTTCGACAAGAGACGATGCAAGTTTATACGGAATGGGTGTAAAGAGAATGAGCCAGTAAGACGATAATTTTGGCGAAAGAAACGGAACCGGTATCATATAACGCCGCAGTCCCATGATCTCGGCAGCCTGTGCAATCATCTGCTGGAAGCTGATTTTTTCAGAGCCGATATCTACAACGACATTTTCATTGTAATCCAGCGTAATTGATTGCTGCAGATAGGAAAGTACATCTTCGATGCCAATTGCTTCTGTTCGGGTACGGACCCAGAGCGGGGTAATCATGGCGGGTAGTTTCTGGCAGAGATTTCTGATAATTTCAAAGCCGGCACTTCCTGAACCGACTATCACGCCGGCACGTATCCATATTGTCTGGACCTTGTCCGGTTCTGCCGCTAACACCTCTCCCGTTTCGATTCGGCTGAGCAGATGTTTGCTGGCACTCTCTCGGACACCAAGTCCCCCGAGGTAAACAATTCTTCTTACCCCCGCCTTGATGCAGGCCGTGCGAAAATATTCCGCACTCCTTTTGTCAAGCTCCTGGTAGTCCTTGTCTGAGCCCATTGAGTGTATCAGGTAGAATGCAGTGTCGACTCCTGAAAGAGATTTGTCCAGTGAATCGGTATCAAAGGTGTTGCCCTCAAATATCTCTACCTCTTCAGTCACCGAGAGCTGCACTTTTCTCTTATTTCGAACAAAGAGGCGAATATCACAGGAATCGTCACTCAAAAGGCGCTGGGTGAGCCTTCTGCCGATATAACCGGTAGCTCCTGTTATGAGTACAGATGTTGGTTGCTCTCTATCAGGCATGGTTTCTTAATTTAAGTTCCAGAGGATGCGGGTTCAGGTAGTATTGAGTTTTCAAATAGGGTTCGTTAAATTTTCTTATGTAGTGGTTCAAGAGGGTTACCGGTACAATAAGTGGCACGCTACATTCATGGAACTGGTTGATGACACCGAGCAGTTCCTGTTTTTCATCTGCAGAGATGAGTTTTTTAAAATAGCCCATCATGTGCATCAGAACGTTAACATGCTTTTTGATTGTCGGTTTGAGCCGCATGGCGGTCATGAGGGATTCCTGGTACTGGCTGATTAGCTCGTTCAAGTCTAGTTTTCCCGCTTGGGCAACCATCTTGCCCATCATCCTGCAGTGTTTTTCACTGTGCGCCATTAACAGAAGTTTGTGCCTGGAGTGAAAATCTACCAGTTTACCCGAAGATGGAGATGCCATTACATCGCGCCATCTCCTGTAGACAAAGATGGATTCAATAAAATTCTCGCGCAGCAGAATATCATGCAGCCGGCCCTCTTCTTCTACCGGCAGCAGCGGAAAATGAGTCATGAAGGCCTTTGCAAATATACCGACACCGATTGCGCGCGGTACATTATTCTGGTCGTACACCTTAACGCGCTCCATCCCTGATGATGGCGACCTGTTTTTAAATATGAATCCGCAGAGTGACTCCTGCTCAAGCTGGACGACTTTCTTTGTTGCCCATTCAATCATACGATCGGTGTGGTCGACCCCTGTTTTGTTGGTGACCAGTGTCGGTTTTTCCGGGTCTCCTGTCAATCTCATAGCTTCACGAGGTATCGAAAGACCGCATTCAACCTCGGGGCATACCGGTACAAAAGTGAAGTAGTTGCCCAGCGTCCCAGTTATGTAGCGGTCGTGTTTATGTCCGCCGTCAAAACGGACCTCGTTGCCAAGAAGACACGAGCTGATTCCTATTTTAAGATCGCTGTTCTCAATTTTGTTCATCAACAATTCCTCAGGGCAGGTGTGATAAGAGTCATGGTAATTATTTCTTTGGCAGGTCTTTGTTTGCAATATACATGGTAAATGGCCAAAGTACTCCCCAAATAAGTGCCAGCAGAGCCAGAGAGGTAATAAGAGGAAGACTGAAGCTGGCAGCACCTGCCTTTACCCCGGCCCAGTATGCAAGTGGTCCTCCCAGTGCCCCAAAAACTGAAGAGAGAAACGGGCGCTCTTTTAGCCACTTGAGACTGTGGTGGGGCAGGGTGGCAAGAGCAAGCCAGACAACAGCCAACCAGAATGGAATGGGTATCGCCTGGACATTATAAGTCATAAATCCTGCAAGAGAGAGCGTTCCATCGATCAAAACTCCGATGGCAAGCAGAAGAGCCATCATCCTTATATCCTTGAACCGGCAGGTGGAAAAATAGAGATGCATAGCCAGGAAGGCGAGCGCAATAAATGCACCATCATTCTCCATGAAAACACAGAGAAACCAGACTGCCTGGTAAAAAATGACATTGACCAGAATATTCATATCAGTTCATTACCTTCCGGTTGTCAGGACGGGCTGCAACCAGATGTACAACACTGATGGCGCGCTCAAGAAAACCGCCCTCGCAATAGGCAAGATAGAAATTCCAGAGTCGTTTAAACCTTTCATCATATCCTTTGTTCATGAGCCCGGAGAACGATTGATTGAACCTGTGTCGCCAGTCTCTTAGGGTCCGGGCGTAATCGAAGCCAAAATCGTCCAGCTGCCTGACAACCATATCCGTTTCGCTGGAGATTAATTGAAACATTCTGTTGTTTGATGGCAGACATCCTCCTGGAAAGATATGACGTTGGATAAAATCAACATTTTTAACATATTGTTCATATACCTGATCCCGAATCGTTATCGCTTGCAGCAGCATGGTTCCATTAACTTTAAGAAGATCGTTGCATTTCGAGAAAAACTGTGGGTGATAGCGGTGACCGACCGCTTCAATCATTTCAATGCTGACCAGTTTGTCATACTGGCCGGTCAGGTCCCGGTAATCCTTTTTGAGAAGCGTTATTTTCTCACTCAGCCCGGCCTCTTCAATTCTCTTTTTTCCTTCCTGGTACTGGGCGTCTGAGATGGTCACGGTGGTTACATGACAGTTGTATTTTCCGGCGGCATAGATTGCAAACCCGCACCATCCTGAACCGATTTCTATGACCTTGTCTGATGGCTGAAGATCCAGCTTATTACAAATTGTCTCGAGTTTGTGAATTGATGCTTCTTCCAGGCTGCTTGTTTTACTCGGGTACATTGCTGAAGAATACATCATCGTGGGATCAAGAAACGAGTGATACATCTCATTACCCAGATCGTAATGGGATATTATATTTTTTTTGGAACCGACCTTGCTGTTGTGATTAAATTTGTGTTTGAGAATTCTGAATGGTTGGTATACCCAGAAAAATTTCTGTTCCAGTTTATCAAGCAGTGTCATGTTACGCGCCATGATCTGAACAAGCATCGTCAGATCATCGACTTTCCAGAAATTTTCAACATATGCCTCTCCTGCTCCAATGGACCCCCCGAGAAGAACTCTGGTGTAAAAACGTGGGTCCAGTACCGTAATATGAACAGACATCTTGTCATCATCGCCAAAAACGTCTGCCTGCTCTCCATCCAGCAGAACTATCTGGCCATAGTGGATATGAGAGATGAGTTTTGTAAAGATTGTTTTTGCCCATCTTGACGATAGAGAGGAGCGTTTTTCAAAGGTCTGTTGTTCGTTTGTCGCTATGCTGTTCATGCTTCCTCCTTTTCGTATGGAATGTAGGGTATGCCTTTCAGGAAGATTCTCATGGCCTGCCAGTAAATCCCGGCAATGATGAATGCTGTCATTACCGGTTTTTTAATGATATGGTTTCTTGCCGATTTTTTAGAAAATGGTTGTCTGCTTAAATTCAGGGCTGCCTCAAAGACGTGACCCCGCTCATCATGGACTCCGAGGTTGATGGCGATTTTATCTGCCGGTGCTCCGATTTTCCATATATAGGTCTGATTGGTGCTCGGGTTGAATGGCGAAACCTTGAATGCCTTGTCATCGATAGTTTCATGGTGGTTTTCATCCAGACGGTGAGCGTAATAGTGCCGTTCATTCCAGGGGATATTCGAAACTTCTGCAAGGAGATGAGATGCTTTACCGGCCTCGTCAAATCCGTAGTAGAAGTTTACCGGACTGAAATAGAGGCCGACCGTTCGAAGATTAACGAGGCCAAATACCTTACCGGTGACCGTGCAGCCGGTCAGTTTCTTCATCTTCTCCCTGGCGCAATCAGCCAGTGAGCCAGTGGGGTCACCCAGATAATCAGACCTGCGGAACCGGCTGAGTGCCCAATTTTTAACGGAAAACCATTTGCCAAGATCTTGCAGGTGATCAATTTTTTCCAGGTCTAAGTACCACATGAAAAAGGGATACCTGAAGGTGTGATGCTTGGGTATGTGTCGTATATGCGCTATATGACCCGAATATATTGCTGATTCCATTAACGCTCCTCCACCATATCGCAAACCCTCATGCCGCTGCGTACGCCGTCTTCATGAAAGCCATTGAACCAGTAGGCTCCACAATAGTGAATACGGTCAGTCCCTGATATTGTCTGCCATTTTGACTGGGCGTCGATCATTGCGGTCGTGTAAATCGGATGACTGTAGGAAAACCTCTTGATCACATGTTTTTCTACGATTTCCTGGTTGAGCGTGACGAGGTAGGTGTTTTGTTTGTTAAGCCTTTGGAGAATGTTCATATTGTAGGTGAGCGCTGTCTGCTGTCTGGCGCTATCAACAACACGGTAATTCCAGCTAGCCCACGCCTTTTGCCGTTTTGGCAGGTGTGAGGTATCTGAATGGAGGATTACCTGGTTCTCTGAGAATTGAAATTTTTCGAGAACCTGCTGTTCTTTTACCGTTGGCTGCTGGAGCAGCGCGAGGGCTTGGTCTCCATGGCATGCGAGAACAACCTGGTCGTAGGAATGCTGCCCTTCGTCAGTATGGACGAGAACAGTCTCACCACTTCTCTCGACTCGTTTTACCGGAGTGTTCAGAAGAATATTACGCCGGAAACGGGAAGTGAGTGGTACGATATAGCTGCTGGAGCCACCTTTTATTGTATACCATTGCGGGCGATTGGCTATATCCAACAACCCGTGATTCTCAAAAAATCGTACAAAGAAGCTCAGGGGAAAATCAAGACAACTCTCGAGTCCCATTGACCATATGGCTGATATCATCGGCAGCAGGTAATTATCTTTGAAGATGGCGGAATAGTTCGAGCGCCCCAGGTATTGGCCGATAGTCAGGCTCCCGTCACTTTCTGCGACATCTCTCACCTCCTTGTTGAATCTGACTATATCCTTGAGCATTCTCCAGAATTGAGGTCGGAGAAGGTTGGATCTTTGCGCAAAAAGCGAGTTGATGTTGTTGCCGTTATACTCAAGGCTCAGCTGGTCATTACGAACCGAAAAACTCATTTCCGTGGGTTGATAATCCACCCCAATTTCCTGGAGGAGTTCTATAAAATTGGGATAGGTGCGATCGTTGAATACAATGAAACCTGTATCAATTCTACTTGTTTCACCGTTATACTCTACATCCGATGTACTGGTGTGGCCGCCGATATAGTCTGCCGCCTCATAGAGGGTGATATCATATTCTCTTTTCGCCAGATGATATCCACAAACAAGCCCTGAAATTCCGGTGCCGATAATTGCAATTTTTTTATTTTTCATTTCTTACCAGTCTTCGCCCGAGTAAGGCCCAAACTGAGTTTGGAAGCAGAGAAAGTGTTTTCAGAATATAGGTAAAACGCTTGGGGAAGTGGATCTCAGTTTTTCTCCGGGCGATACCGTGGCGGATCTGCCTTGATGCCTCATCAACACTAACCTGAAAAGGCATGGGGAAATCATTTTTTTTCGTGAGCGGGGTTTCAACGAACCCTGGGGACACCAGACTCACATCTATGTTCTCACGGTGAACATCAAGCCGTAATGTGTTGACCATATAGGCGACTGCCGCCTTTGAGGCACCATAAGCTTCTGCCCGGGGGAGGGGGACATAGGAGGCCGATGAGCCAACGACAACGAGATGGGGATTTTCCCCCCTTCGAAGAGCAGGAAGGATCCCTTCAATTGATATCGCCACCGACTCGACGTTGGCCCTCATCACACGGCACACCAACGCACTGTCAAAATGAGGAAGGTCTACATATTCGCATGATCCGGCATTCAATATTGCCAGATCAACAGCGCCGAGCGTGGAAAACCATTTGAGGCTCTCTGACCGATCTGAGAGATCCAGGCGGGCGGTGTGGAAACCGGATTCCGCTAATTCATCGAGGGCCTCCTGGTTGCGGCCTATCACCCAGATTTCATGCCCATCCTTTTGATAATCGTAAGCTAATTGTTTCCCGATACCTGAGGTAGCCCCGGTGATGAGTATTCTCATGACCCCAACCTCCTGTTGATTGATTTAATAATTGTGCCGAGAACTGGCAGGTGCTGATAAAGCATGCTGCCGAGGTCAAAATAGTCTCGGTGGAAATACACTTTATCGTCGGTGGAGAATTTCAAAAATGATGTTCCAGGGACAGGAATGCTCTGTCCGCCTTTGATCCTGGGGTGTGAAAATGTCATTGTCCACTGTACATAACCTTCGTTCTCAATGCGGGCAGGGTGAAGGAAGTCGAAGTGAATATGATCAATGTTCTTATAAAGGTTTTCAAAATAATCGCGAAGAGCTGCTAATCCTTCAATTTCATGCGCAGGGTCAATAAAATGTATGTCCTGAGAGTAAATCTCTTCTATGGATTCAATGTTTTCCAGTTTGAGATCCTGGTAGACTTTTAAGAACTGTTCCATTTCGACTGGTTCTCCGGTCAGGTTAATTTTTACGAGCCAACAGGTCGCTCTGCAACTTTTTGTCAATTGGTTTGTCAGGGCTCAGCCAAATACCGAAATATAAGGAGCTGAATTCTTCTGATGTGATTGACACGAGATCCTCGCCATTCAGGGTTAGTGTCGTTGTCGCACTGTCAGCATTGTAGCAGAGCAAATAACTATCTCCCTCCTGGACAGGCTGATAAGCGCTGTGAAGGGTTGTAATTTCTTTCTTAAGGGTATTGAGTTGTTCAACAGAGTGTTGTCGTCCAAGCACGGTGTTCGCTCCTTCTATGAAATTTTCAGAAGTGAGAGACACATCATATTCCAACTTTAAACACTTTGAGATTTGGGGATCAAGAATATTAACCGTATCGGTGTCATTTTTAATTAGGAGCGACGCATCGTATACCTTGATGAATCCCAAATAATAAACGTTTCCCT
>NODE-340-length-16636-cov-9.97654_pt1 | contig 16636 bp, 12 predicted proteins | sample MGYA00139097_ERZ477577 | MGnify/ENA metagenome assembly ERZ477577
CAGAGAATCAGAACAGGGCAGCAAAAGAGTTAAGCAGGCTGCAACGGCTGAGCAGAAGGGAGCGGTTTTTGCTGGCTGCCGGGTTGCTTTTTGTGCTCGGGTTTGTGTTTCATCAGCTGATTGCCGAACCGTTTCTGACTAAGAAGCAGCGGCTCGGGCGTTCGCTGCAAACCAAGGCTGCCAATGTGTTGGAGATGAAACTGCTGCAGAAAGAGTACCAGCATATAAGCGAGAATAAAAGAGACATCATGGGCCGCCTGCAGTCCCGTAGTCCGGAATTCAGTCTCTTCACCTTTGTCGAACAGCAGATTGACACGGTCAGGATGAAGGAGCGGGTGACCTCGATAAAACCGGGTGTATCCGACTACCAGGAGGGTGTCAGGCAAGCGCTTATCGATCTCAAAATCGAAGGGATTGTGTTGGCTCAGCTTGTTGATTTTCTTGCCTCGATAGAGTCTTTTGATAAGGTTGTGTTCGTTGAGCGTATTGTGGTGCAGAACAACTCCAGAGAAGATGGCCTGCTCGACGTGATGCTGAGCGTCCTAACTTTTGAGATCGAACCTGCTTCATGACCGGCGCAAAGAAAAAATTAGAGGGCCAATCCGGATCGGCAGTACGACACATCGTCGTTCTGTTGGCTCTTGTCATGGCCTGCTATTTAGGGGTAAAAGCATTTTACAACCGGGTCGACAGTAGTGTATCTGATCGCCCGGTACAGCCGCTTCAGCCAGCAGCAAGCGAAACATTGGAGAGCGGGCGAAAGAGCATTGACGAAAACGGTATCGACAAAGAGGCGATTACCAGGCGGAATCTTTTTCTTTCGGGTCAAAGAGAGGGAGATGGTGGGTTAGCTGCTGCCCTTTTGGATGGCGCTGACGAGGCCCAGGCGGGTCTCCTCCTGGTTGGTACCATCGTTGAGACCGACGGTGTCAACCGGGCCGTGGTGCTTGATGTCGAGCAGAAAAAGCAGCATCTGCTCAAAGAAGGCGACATGATAAACGGAGCAAGCGTCCGACGGATTGATTCGGGTAAAGTGGTCATCAGTCGTCAGGGACGAAATGAGCTGCTCGATATCGCCGAGGCTGAAAAGCTGAGGGCTGCGACCAATAAACTTATCGCCCCAGATACTGAATCCAGCCTGGGCGGCGGATCGGCTTCCACGGCTGAGCAGAATCAGGAAGATGAAGCGGAGGACGGACCGGTGCGTGTCGATCTGGACAGGCTTGGCAAAACGGACGGTGGAATGATTATAAAAGGTCGCACATCTAGTAATATATGAAAGAAGTATCGATACTGGTTGAACGTGTTTTTGAGGGAGGATTGTAAGCTGATCATGGTTGTTCGAGCCATCACCCGCATAGTATTCATCTGTGCGTTAATCAGTTGGGGACAGCTGTTTCTGGCTCCGGTCGAACCGGCTCTTGCCCAGACTGGTGCACCCAGCGCTCAGCGCTATGTCACCATAGATTTCAGCAACGTCGATATCAATATCTTCATCAAGTATATCAGTGAACTCACCGGTGTTAATTTTGTGGTCGACCCCTCGGTCCAGGGGCAGGTGACGATTATATCCCCCACCAAGATTTCTGAAAAAGACGCCTACAGAGTGTTCGAGTCGGTGCTCGAAATCCATGGCTACACGACGGTTCCCGGTGACACGGTGACCAAGATCGTACCACTGGCCACAGCCAGGTCTCAGAATGTAGATATTATCAGAGGCGATGACGAGGGGGAACCGGGTGATCGGATTGTCACTCAACTGGTGCCCCTGAAACACACTTCGCCGCTGGAAATAAATCAGGTGCTTAAGCCGCTGATCTCCAAAACTTCGGTGATCGTTGCCCATACCCAGTCGGGCATGCTGATCATCACCGACACCATGTCGAATATCAAGAGGCTGCTGACCATTATCGAGACGCTCGATGTGCCTTACGGCCGGGAGCAGGTTGCCGTCCTCCCTCTGGAGCACGGCAATGTCGAGAAAGTCGGCGCCATCCTGCAGACCATTTTCCAGAAGAGCGGGGCCGCTCAACCAAAGGCAGGGGGTGCTCTTACAGGCCTCAAGGTAATCCCCTATGAGCGCATCAACGCCCTGGTTGTTCTGGCCGCTGAGAATGAGATAGACCGGCTAAGGGGGCTGGTGTCGAGGCTCGATGTCGAAGCTGAACAGGGGGCCGGCAATATCCATGTGGTCTATCTGGAGAACGCCACTGCCGTAGAGCTTGCGAAGGTTCTGACGGCGCTGCCCAGGAAACAGCAGGAAGGCTCAGAAGAGGTCGACACGGCTGCAATTTCGGAAGCTGTCAACATTATGGCCGACGAGGAAACCAATTCCCTGATCGTGACGGCTTCGAAAGCCGAGTTCCGGATTCTTGAACCGGTGATCAAAAAACTCGATATTCCGCGGCGCATGGTCTACCTCGAGGCTCTGATCATGGAGGTCAATGTCGACAAGAACTTTGAGGTCGGGGTGCAGTGGTTCGGGGGCGATGAAATATCCGGAGGGGAAGGGGTGGCCTTTGGCGCTTTCAGCGGCGATCCTGCCTATGGGGTGATCGAGGGGCTCACCAACCCTGAGACGCCTTTTTTGCCTGCCGGCCTTTCGCTTGGCGTACTCAAGCAGGGGATCGAGATAGGCGGCGTTACCTTTCCCAATATTGCGGCAATCCTGCGAGCCTACAAAAGTGACGAGGATATTAATATCATCGCCACTCCCCAGATTCTGACCACCGACAACAAGAGGGCTGAGATCTCAGTGGGCGAGAATGTACCCTACGTCACCTCTCAGAACACCACCGCCAGTCAGCAGGACTACACCCAGTTCGAGTACAAGGATGTGGCCACCAAGCTGAAGATAACGCCCCATATCGGTCAGGCCGATACCCTGCGCCTGGAGATTGAAACTGAGGTGATCAAGCTCAAGGACCAGGAAGAAACTCTGACCCCGACCACTTTCAAGCGGACTGCTCAGACCACCGTGGTGGTGGAGAACAGTGACACCATCGTCATCGGAGGTATCATCGGTCAGGACAGTATCGATGAGGTGAACAAGGTGCCGGCGCTTGGCGACATCCCGCTGCTCGGCTGGCTCTTTAAAACCAAGTCGACCAGGGAACTGCGCACCAATATGTTCATCTTCATAACTCCCCGAATTGTTGAGAATCCAGCTGAGCTGGCCCGGGTGACCATGGACAAAGAAGAACAGCTGGGCCCTTCGATGCAAAAAGTGAAAGATGAACTCTATCCGGCCGCCAATCCCCAGCATGCGGTGAAGCTGACAGACATCGGTTTTACCCTGCTCAACCAGGGGGATGCCCAGAGGGCCAAGGACTATTTCAGCGAGGCTCTGGCTGTCGATCCTGGCAATCCCTACGCCCTGGTCAATCTCGGTGTGGCCCTCGAGAGAGAGGGCAACTACGAGCAGGCAATTATGGTCTATCAACGGCTTTTAGCACCGCCTGCAGGTACCAACGGGGCGGCAAATCCAGTCCCGGCGCACCTCATCGAGATTGCCAAAGAAAATCTCAACCATGCCAAGAACTTAAGGCAAAAATAGCTTATTTCTCCGAAAACATTTTATCATCTCGATTTTCTGTTCTTATTCCTTATTGTATACTATATATTGTAGTTTCTTCTTGTGGGGGCGGCAAATGTAGTGTATATGCTATCCAAACATAGATGCACCGGCTCTTCGGGAGAGAAGGGCTTCGATTCTGTTTCAAATTTCGATATGATTTTAGGTGATACAATGCTCGAGCCTTATGCTGATGGTGATGGGGGACAGGTGCCCGAAAGTAGTGTTTCGCAGATGTTGACAGATACGGCAGAAACAGTTCTGAAACGGCGCTATTACCTGAAGGATCAGGACGGCAATCCGGCAGAGAACTGGGAAATGCTTTGTGAACGAGTCGGCAACGCGGTAGCGGCCGGCAAGCGCAAGCCGAAGTACTACGATGCGTTGCGCAAGCGGTTCTACGACATGATGTACCGCATGGAGTTTTTACCCAATTCGCCCTGTCTGATGAACGCCGGTACCGATCTGGGCCAGCTTTCGGCCTGCTTTGTCCTGCCGGTTGAGGACTCGATGGACGGCATTTTCACCGCCGTTCGAAACGGCGCCCTGGTTCACAAGACCGGCGGCGGCACCGGCTATGCCTTCTCCCGGTTGCGGGCCAAAAATTCTTCGGTCCAGTCGACCCAGGGTGTGGCCTCGGGTCCGCTCTCCTTCGCCGCCGTCTTCGATGCCGCCACCGAGACCATCAAACAAGGTGGTAAGCGTCGCGGCGCCAATATGGGTGTCTTGCGGATCGACCATCCAGATATCCTCGATTTCATCAGTGCCAAACAGGAGCAGGAGAGATTCAACAATTTCAATTTCAGCGTGGCGCTGACCGACAGGTTCATGGAGGCGCTGGAAACAGATGGTACTTATGAGCTCACAGAGCCCTCCTCAGGCGATGTGGTTCAAGAGTTGAAGGCCAGGGAGGTGTTTGATCAGATCGTCGACCTGGCCTGGCTTAACGGCGAACCTGGAGTGCTGTTCATCGACAGCGCCAACAGGGACAACCCGACCCCGCATCTCGGATCCTTCGAGGCCACAAATCCCTGCGGCGAACAGTGGCTGTTGCCTTACGAAAGCTGTAATCTCGGATCCATCAACCTGGCCATGTTCGTCAGCGACGGCGAGGTCGATTACAGCCGACTCGAGCAGACGGTGCGTACCGCGACCATCTTTCTGGATAACGTCATCGACTGCAACCGCTTTCCGATTCCGGAGATTGAGGAGATGACCCTGAAGACCAGGAAGATAGGTCTCGGCATCATGGGACTGCACGACCTGCTCATTCAGCTCGGCATTTCTTACGCCAGTGACGAGGGACGCCAGCAGGCCTCGGAGATCATGGTCTTTATTCGCGACATATCCGAGGATGAATCGATCAAGATCGCCAAGAAAAAGGGGCCGTTTCCAGCCTTCGACAAAGATACGGCAACTTATGAGCCGCGGCGCAATGCGGCGCTGACTTCGATCCAACCCACCGGCACAGTGTCGATGATCGCCGACTGCGCCTCGGGCTGCGAACCCTATTTTTCCATCGTCATGATCAAGCACGTGATGGATGATGACCGGCTGATCCTGGTAAACAAGTACTTCGAGAAGGTGGCCAAGGAACAGGGCTTCTACTCCAAGGAACTGATGGACAAGGTGGCGGACAGCGGCACCGTGATCGGCCATCCCGAGATTCCCGAGCATTGGCAGGAGGTGTTCAGAACCGCTCAGGACATCAGCCCCGACGACCACATCAAGATGCAGGGGATCCTCCAGCAGAGCGGGGTCGACAGCTCTATCTCGAAGACTATCAACCTGCCCTCAACCGCCAACCGCGAAGACGTGCGTCGCTCTTATATGCTTGGCTATAACCTGGGCTGCAAGGGGCTGACCGTCTACCGTGACGGTTCTCGGGATTCCCAGGTGCTCAACACCAAGGAGCGTTCCGAGAAGTCGAACGGTGAGGAGCAGATGGCCATGGTCTCCAGCAATGGCAAGCGCAACCTGCCCGACGTCCTCAGTGCCAAACGCTACAGGGTGAAGGATCAGGACGGGAAATCGGTCTACATCATCGTCTGCTTCGACGAGAAAGAGGAGCCGATGGAAGTGTTCGCCAAGTTTCCCTTCGACAACCGGGTTGATCTCAAAGACAAATCAACCATGTGGACCACCACCTGCCGTCTTGTGTCGCTGGCCCTGCGATTCGATGTGCCGATGAATGAAATCATCAAGCAGCTTGACCGCTCCAGCGGCCATATGCTTGATCTGCCGGCCCAACTCAGCAAACTATTCAAGTCATTCATGGCCGGTACCCAGCACGGATTTGCCGATACCTGTCCGGAATGTTCCGGCAACCTGGTGTTTGAAGAAGGCTGCGAGACCTGCAAATCGTGCGGCTATTCCAAATGCTCATAAAGGACTCAACCAGTTAGGGCGGGACTGAGATAATGGCCAAAATCGGCAGAAACGAACGTTGCCCCTGCGGCAGCGGAAAAAAGTACAAGCACTGCTGCGCCCGCAATCCCCAGGTGGAAAAGCGTGCTTCAACCGCCGAAGAGCAGCTTAAGATTTCGCTGCTGAAAGCGGTGGAAAATAACGTCCAGGCGGCAAGTCAGAAGAAACAGATGATCCAGGAACTGGGGGTCTTTGTGCTGCTCTCCACCACCCAGGGCAATAGCTGGCTGTTCGAGGTGACCCAGTCTGACTGCGTACAATTGGCCCGCAACGGCGAACCGCTGCCCATACCCATCGACGAGAATCCCCAGACCATCGAAATCGAGTGGAGCCATACCTACAAGGTGAAAGACAGAAAAATGGTCCTCACCGCCTATAACGACAAAACCGAGTCGGTTCTTGAGGATTGTCCGGTTAAGGAGGTTTCTGCCTCGATTAAGAGGATTAGGAAAAAGATCCCCCCTTCAATGCTTTCGGAAATACACATAGGGTAGGGCGTTTCGATATGGTCTCTTATCCTGCGTCGCTTTTGAGGGAGGCATACTAGAAATGTATAGCCTCCCTCAAGTCTCCTTATCTAAGAGACCATCTTGAAACGCCGGATAGTCAGTTGAATTCTCGACCAGCCTGAAATTCAGATGCGGTTGTCTACTTTGAATGTACTATTAATTTGGGCAGGTGCAAAATTGAATAGAAGAGCTTGGTAACATCTTATTCGATGGCAGGATATTTGCGATTCGTCCCCATGCTGCTGTGAATGGGGCCTCTTTTTTTTCTTTCCCATCAACCCGGGGACAGTTTCGATCTGCCGCTTTTTCCAGGGGCAGACAAACTCACCCATATGATCGCCTACGGACTACTGGGTGCGACGGTCATATTCGGCTTTTCGGCCGAGGCGAGAAAGACGAAAAGAGTGCTGGTGCTGGTGGTGGCGGTGCTGGTACCGGTGCTGTTCGGCCTCAGTGATGAGTATCATCAGAGCTATATCGCCGGACGCAGCCCTGAAGTTCTCGACCTGGTGGCCGATGGCACCGGCGGTCTGCTGGTGGGACTCTTCTGGTTTTTTAGAAGATCAGAAAAGCAGTTATATAAATAAGAATGCTTATATATCACTTAAGTAAAAGTCTGGCCATCTCCTTGGCAAAATAGGTGATGATGATGTCCGCTCCGGCCCTCTTGATCGACAGCAGCGTTTCCTGCATCACCCGTTCACCATCGATCCAACCCTTTGCGGCGGCAGCCTTGATCATTGCATACTCTCCGCTGACGTGATAGGCAGCCAGCGGCAGGTCGAATTCATCTCTGAGCTTAGAGATGATGTCGAGATAGGCAAGGGCCGGTTTGACCATGAGTACGTCAGCTCCCTCGTCTACGTCCAGCGTTGCCTCTCTCAGCGCCTCCCGACTGTTGGCGGGGTCCATCTGGTAGCCCCTCCGATCGCCGAATTGAGGCGTCGAGTCGGCGGCATCCCGGAAGGGGCCGTAAAACGCCGACGCGTATTTAACCGCATAGGACATGATTGGAATCATTTCGAGATTGTTCTCATCAAGTGTGGCTCGAATTTCGGCGACCCTGCCATCCATCATGTCCGATGGGGCGACGATATCGGCACCGGCCCTGGCGTGGGACAGCGCTGTTTTGGCAAGTATCTCCAGGGTCGTATCGTTATCAACTTCGTCGTTGACCAGAAATCCGCAATGACCATGGTCGGTGTATTCACAGAGACAGACATCGGTGATGACGAGCAACTCCGAGGACTTGTTTTTCAATTCCCTGATAGCCCGCTGGACGATCCCGTCCTTGTCGTGAGCTCCGGAACCGACACCGTCCTTTTTCTCAGGAATGCCAAAAAGCATTACCGATTTGACTCCAATCGATAGGAGCTCTTTGGCCTCACTGGCAAGTTGATCGACGCTGATCTGGTAAACTCCCGGCATGGAGCGAACCTCATTTTTTACTTTTTTGCCGGGAACGATGAAAAGCGGATAAATCAGCTGGTCTGCTGACAGCGTTGTTTCGCGGATCAGCCCGCGCAAGGCTTCGTTGCGGCGCATCCGCCGGGGGCGATATTCGGGAAATACCATGATGTTTCTCCTGTTGATCTCAGAGCTATGGCTCGGGAGGTAAACGGCAGCTCAGTTAGTTTATAATTTCCAGACTTTTCAATTTTTTGTGCAGGTGACTTCGCTCCAGTCCAACCGACTCGGCTGTTCTGGAGATGTTGCCCCCATTTTCCTCGAGCTTGAACTGTAGATACTCGCGCTCGAAAAGTCGACGAGCCTCCTTGAAGTCGTTGGTTTTAAAGGGAGTCAGACTACTCTTCCTGGGGGGCGGGGCGGCTTGGTCGGAGAGTCCCAGAAAGGTCCTGATTTTATCAACGTCGACGATCTCCTCTGGACACATAATGACGATTCGCTCGACAAAATTTCTCAACTCGCGGACGTTGCCGGGCCAGCTGTGATTTTTCATTTCGGCGAAGGCCTTGTCTGTCAGTTGTTTGGGTTCCAACCCTTTATCCTTCAGACCTTGCATCAGGTCTGCTACAATTTCGGGAATATCCTCGGTCCGTTCAGCCAGCCGCGGAACGTGAATCGGTACAACGTTAAGTCGATAGAACAGATCAGCCCTGAAATTTCCCTCTTGGATTTCCTGTTCTAGGTTCTTGTTGGTGGCGGCCAGTACCCGGACATTTACCTTGATGGTCTTGTTGCCCCCAACCCGCTCGAATTTTTGTTCCTGAAGAATCCGCAGTATTTTGGCCTGGGTCTTCAGGCTCATATCGCCAATTTCATCGAGGAAGAGAATACCGCCGTCAGCTTGGTCGAATTTACCTCGTTTGTTGGATTGAGCGCCGGTGAACGAGCCCTTGACGTGGCCGAACAGCTCCGATTCGATGAGTTCTTCCGGGATTGCCGCGCAGTTAACTTCTATCATCGGCTGACTGGCGCTGGCGGAAAGGCTGTGGATTGCCTGGGCTACAAGTTCCTTGCCGGTGCCGTGTTCGCCGGAGATAAGTACCCAGGCATCGGTCGGGGCGACCATCTCGATCTGCTGATGCAGTGAGGCAATTACTTCTGAGTGGCCGGTGATTCTCGCTTTTTTTAGCGAACGTTCACGCAGCAGCCGGTTTTCGTTTTCCAGGTGGGCGTAGCGTAGACCGTTGGCCACCGACAGGATAACCTTGTCATAGGAGAGCGGTTTTTCGATGAAATCATGGGCCCCGTTCTGTACCGCCTGAACTGCCGTTTCGATGGTGCCGTGACCCGAAATCATGATTACCGGAATGTCCTGGCGCTCTTTGATTCTGGGCAGCGCTGAGATACCGTCCATTCCGTCACCCAGCCAGATGTCGAGCAGAACCAGACCAACGTTTTCTGTTTCCAGCAGTTCCAGCCCTTGCTCGGCGGTCGGCGCGGTGAGTGTATCGAAGCCCTCGTCCTCGAGTATACCGGAGAGCGACTCCCGGATGCCCGATTCGTCGTCGATAATGAGAATTTGCGTATTCATGGGCCTATTGTACGATTGAAGTCAGGCAAAGTCGCTCGTTTCAGGAAAAGTCGGAGCCGCGCTGGGCATAGCCGTTGGTGTTGGTCAATGGCAATTCGATGGTAAAAACCGAGCCAGCCGGAGTGTTGTCCTCTACCCGAATATATCCGCCGTGATCGTTGACGATGGTGGAGATGATGGCAAGTCCCAGACCGGTACCGCTTTTTTTGGTCGAAAAATAGGGTTCGAACAGTCTGAGCTTATGCTCCTTGCTGATTCCTGGACCATCGTCAAAGACCTTGAACAGAACCGACTGGGCGAACTTATTGACTGTCAGTTCGACATCTATATTACCGCCGTCAGGCAATGCCGCAACACCATTATCCAGCAGGTTGATCAGGCAGCGCTTTATCTGTTCGGCGTCAAAATCGAAGATCGGTATCTCATCCTCCACCAGGAGAGTGAAGTCAATATGCTTGTGACCTTCCTGATAAAGGACCAGTGTCTCTGCGGCGAGCGCCACCAGGTCACCCGGTGATTTATTGATCTTGGGCATCCTGGCGAATTGGGAGAATTCGCTGACCAAGCGCTTGAGTGCCTCGACCTGGGTAATGATGGTTTCGGTGCAGCGGTCGAATACCGAATCTTCCTCCTGGAGAATCTCAGGATAGCGTTTGCGCAGACGCTGAGCGGAGAGCTGGATGGGGGTCAAGGGATTCTTTATTTCGTGGGCGATGCGCCTGGCCACCTCTCTCCAGGCTGCCATGCGCTGCATTCGTTCTATCTTGGTTAAATCGTCGAAGACCAGGACAAAACCGATAGGGTTCCCCTCGTCATCTTCAAGGCGGGTAAAGTTGACCAGCAGTGAGAGCCTGATCCGGTTGATGCTCAATTTGAGGTGCTGTTCTATGGAGAACTTGCCGGTGGTGTATAACTCCTCGATAAAACGGTCGAGAATATGCGTATATTCGCGTGGCAGCGCCTCGCGATAGGTCAGGCCTATGAATTTCGAGCGATCGATGCGCAGCAGTTTGGCGGCGAAATTGTTGATTGTCGTGATTCTGCCGTGATCGTCAAGGGAGACCACACCGGCAGAGACATTTTGCAGGATGATCTCGGTGTAGCGCCTGCGCTGCTCAGATTCCTGTGAGCTTTGCTCGAGCGCCACATGGGTTTCGGCCAGCTGCTTGTTGCTGCTATTGATGTTGCTGGTCATTGTGTTGAAAGAAGTGACCAGCTGGCCGATCTCGTCGTCGGAGGACTCCTCCATGGTGAACTCGAAATCACCCTCCGAGATCCGCTTGGTGGCGGCTGCCAGGCTGTCTACCGGCTCAGTGATGGTTCGGGCGATGCGCATACCAAACCAGATGGCTGCAAAGACGATCAACAGGGTGACAATCAAAAGGATCAGCAGCAGCCAGAATTTGAACGGATCCTTGAGGTGGATGAGCTGCCGGTAATCATCTATGCCGCTTGAGATGCGAGTCATCCGGTCAAGTTTTTCCTGGTCAATAAGCAGTGATGTGATCAGAATACCGCTATTGCCGGGCGGCGGCCCCAGAGTAAAAGTTCTGACATGTCGCACCAACTCCCCCCGCTCGGTCATCTGGATCAGTGATTCGGCTTCATATCCGGAGCGGACCTGTTGCAGGGTCTTCACTGGAATTTGGGGTGGAGCTATAGCCCGCAGTCCTCTGGTTGCCACCGTTACTTCGAGGTCAGCCTGATCGACGCGCAGGGTAAGCATAGACGGGGTGGAGGCCGGGGTCAGATAGAGCATCTGGTTAAGCAGAGAGGTCAGGGTTTCTTTGCTCAGTGATTCAAGCTTATAACCGTCCATCTTGGTGGCAATTCTATCCGAACTGCTCGCAGCCTGTTCGCGGGTGTCGGCTATTACAGATCGGGCCAGGTCGAGAGAATCTTCCAGGGATTGCTCAATGCTCGAGTTGAACCAGTAGTCAACGCTGGAAGAGATGAACTGCAGGGCGACAAAGAAGAGTAGAATAGTGGGAAGCAGTGAGAGGGAGAGGAAGGAAACCACCAGTTTGGTACGCAGCTTGCTCCCCATGACATTGCTTTTGCGTTCGAAAATCAGCTCCGCCAGATAGCGTAGAATCAGGAAGAGGACTACCAGAACAAGGATGACATTGAGATTGATAAGCGCGAAAATAGCGATATTTGAGTTTACCGGAAGCTGTATATCCCTTTCGAAAAGCCTGGCCTGAAGCCAGATAAATAGAGGTATAAGGCAGAGACAGAAGACGATGACCCGAGTGACTATCCTTCTCTTCTGGCGCCTCTGTTCAGCGCTCGTCTCCGGGCGTAGCACCATGAGTTCTGCTGGTGTACGGTCGGTTATCTGGATGGGGTCTTGTCCTGCCATGACCTGGTTTTGATTATTAATAAATGAACTCGATGGAGTGCCAATCAGTTTTAAGGTCCCACCAGGAGACAAAAGGAATGACGGAGTGCAGGCTCAGCGGGAGCGTTTTCTTATAAAGATCAGCCTTGACCCGCAACCGATAGGTTTGGTCCGGTTCGAGCTCGTTGAGCCTGACGATCTTCAGGCCGTTAATCTCATTGATCAGCGTCAACGCTTCCTCCAGGGTCTTCACCGTGTGGGTCTTTTGACTGAGTTCCCCGGTCTCAACGGTATAGAGCTGTTTCAGTGTATCATAGCTGAGCGAGTGGGAGAACTCTATGCTGGTGAGTTCGGCGTCCGGCCAATTGGACTTGACCTTTTCAAGTTTAACGAAAAATGAAAACTGCACAGGAATGCCGCTGTGCAACCCTTCGATCATTTCTGAGGTCAAACTGTTTTTCAATTCGCCAAAAAAGAGAAGGTGGGTGTCGGAGGTGGTGACGATGATATCGGTAAAATGGGGGCCGCTTATTTTAGAGCCGTCGGCACCAACACCATTGGTTGCGATAAGCGGCAAAAAAATAAGAAAAGCGCATAAGAATGCGCAGGATATCGACAGTTTAAAATTCATATCTTGTTGAATAAATCAATCTCCTCGAATCAACTGCCGGGTCGCAGACCACATTGGCAGTTCAAAGGGATTGTTATCGTTTGAGAATTACTACTAGTCTACTTGATAACAGTGGTGATGTCCACGGCTTGTTACTGTTACAATGGCCCATCCTGATTGACGGAGTTGCTTTTTTGGGCATATGTCTGTATATATCGCTAACACGCTAACACAATCCTTTAGGCTACCTTGAAAAATTGTCTTTTTGCCCAAACGCTGCGTTGCGTGCAAAAATTTTATCCTCGGAATATCAACTATATGCCTGCGGTAAAATTTTCACATGCGCCTTGTTTTTGAACCAAAATCCTAATTTTGCAAAGTACCCTAGAGCAATGGTAACTGGCTGTGCAGGAGTTAACAAGCCGGCAATCGGTTATTGAATGTGTTAATCCAAGGGTGAAATGAGCAATAAACTAAGCATATGCTGGTTCCGTCAGGACCTGCGCCTGAACGACAACCCTGCGCTTCTGGAGGCAGCCGGCAGAGGCCCAGTCCTGCCTATATATATTCTTGATGATGCAAATGGTGACAAATGGCAATGCGGCGCTGCCGGACAGTTATGGCTGCACCATTCTCTCAAGTCCCTGAACAGATCACTCGATGGAAATCTGAGAATCTATCGCGGCCGGGCGGAAGAGATTATTCCTCGTTTATGCAGAGAATTTCAAATCGATCAGGTGTTTTGGAATCGCTGTTATGAACCATGGAGGCTCAAGTGCGACAGGGAAATAAAAAACCGACTCGAACTGCAATCGATTCAGGCTCATAGTTATAACGGTTCGTTGCTTTGGGAACCCTGGCAGATTCTCAAGAAGGACGGTAGCCCCTATAAAATCTTCACCCCCTTTTATAAGAGAGCCCGCACCCAAGCACAGGGCAAACTTGAAGATCCCCGGCCGGCTCCCCTGAATCTATCGCTTTACCATGCTGATCCAGGCGGTATCACGATGGAGGACCTCGGACTGCGTCCCGATCATTCCTGGTGCAGAAAGGTAGAGGGGCACTGGCGGATCGGTGAGGATAACGGCCTTCTCGCCCTGGAAAAATTTCTTGAATCAAGGCTGACCAATTATCAACATGGAAGGGATTTTCCGGCCCTAAACGCCACCTCGAGGTTATCACCGCACCTGCATTTTGGGGAGCTTTCGCCACGTCAGGTCTGGCAGCGTATCAGTGAGGCATCCGATGACGACAATGCCGAGACCTTCAAATCAGAACTGGGATGGCGTGAATTTTCCTATTATCTGCTCTATCACTTTCCACATTTGCCGGAAAAGAACCTGAAACCTCGGTTCGACCAGTTCCCGTGGTGGCTGAACCAGCGCTGGCTCGAAAGCTGGCAGCATGGAATGACTGGCTATCCTTTCGTTGATGCGGGCATGCGCGAACTCTGGCAGACCGGCTTCATGCACAATCGCGTCAGAATGATTGTTGCCTCGTTTTTAGTCAAGAACCTGCTTATTCATTGGCGCCATGGCGCCGACTGGTTCTGGGATTGCCTGGTTGACGCCGATCTGGCCAGTAACAGCGCCAGTTGGCAGTGGGTCGCAGGCTGTGGAACCGATGCCTCTCCTTTCTTCAGGATATTCAATCCCGTTTCCCAAGGCCAGAAGTTCGACCCCCAAGGGGCCTACACCCGACACTTTGTGCCAGAGCTGGCCAAATTGCCCAGCAAGTACCTTTTCAGTCCCTGGCAGGCTCCCCATGAGGTACTTGATCAAGCCGGCGTCCGGTTGGGCGTTACTTACCCCTATCCTCTCGTCGATCTGCAGCAGTCGCGGAAAAAAGCGCTGGATTCGTTGAAACAGATCTCTTAGTGCTCCTCTTCGAACGCAGCAACTTTGCCTCTGCCTGAAGTGATGGCAGCCCAGGTAATGCGACGGATTCAGGTCAGACATCCCATCCGCTTGCAGTAGAAGTCTGAGCGGAAAAAAATGGAGGATAATGGACAAGCAATCCCAGCGGTTTATAGTTTGCTGACCTCGATTGAGGGAATTCATTCTAATAAAAAAATAAGGAGCATAATATGACCTCCACATCATTATTTGACCCATATACTATCGGTGATCTGAACCTGAAGAACAGGATCGCCATGGCCCCAATGACTCGCGGAAGAGCCGGAGACAGCCGGGTGCCCAACGAACTGATGGCTGAACACTACTATCAACGATCATCGGCCGGTCTTCTCATCACCGAGGCCACGGTCATATCCACCCAAGGCATCGGCTGGATTGGCTCACCCGGCATCTACACCGCTGAGATGGCTGACGGCTGGCGCCTCGTAACTGACCGGGTAAAACCAACTGGTAGTCACCTCTTTCTTCAGTTATGGCATTGCGGCAGGGCTTCACATAGCGATTTTCACAACGGTGAACTGCCGGTATCTGCTTCTGCGGTAAAACTGCAGGGGGATCAAATTCATACGCCGCTTGGCAAAAAAGATTACGAGACCCCACGCGCATTGACCGTCGAAGAAATTGGAGAGACTGTAGCTGACTACCGCAGAGCAGCTGAATACGCTCGCGACGGAGGGTTTTCAGGGATCGAGGTTCACAGTGCCAACGGTTATCTGCTCAATCAGTTCCTCGATTCACGGACCAATAAACGCGACGACCGTTATGGCGGAAGTCTCGAGAACAAGACTCGGTTTCTGCTTGAAGTGCTCGCTGCTGTCACAGAAATATGGCCTTCAAAACGGGTCGGCGTCAGGCTTTCCCCCAACGGTGTTTTCAACGACATGGGCAGTGAGGACTTTCGTGAAACTTACCTTTACGTCATCAAGCAATTAAACCAATGCGACCTGGCCTACGTTCATATCATGGACGGGCTTGGCTTCGGCTTCCATGGTAAAGGTGAGCCGATGACCCTACCCGAATTCCGGGAGCACTACCAGGGAACGATCATTGGCAATTGCGGGTACAGCCTGGAAGACGCAGAAGAGCGGTTGGCAGCTGGTCAAGCCGACATCGCCGCCTTCGGACGGCCGTTCATCACCAATCCCGATCTGGTAGAACGTTTGAAAAACGGCTGGCCGCTGACACCTTCTGAGGATATGTCCCTATGGTATACACCGGGGCCGGAGGGCTATACTGACTATACTCCCTATTCTGGCTAAAGTGCCTACCTCAACGGCCCCTGCAGCCGGGGACACAATACCCATTGTGTCCCCTATTCAAAAAGCTATTGTGCCGGTATTGTACAAACTATTTTTCCTGTGCTACACTGAACCTGATGCGTAGATGGCGCTGACTTATCGGGGACACAATGGGTATTGTGTCCCCATGATTACAAAGCACGAGGTCACGGGAAAATGCTCAGTAAGATTATCTTCCAAAAACTGATGGTGCTCTGCCCCAGCTTTCTTTGCCCTATGCTGCTACTGGGGTTGATTTTCACTGAAGTTGCGCTGGCCGGGGGGCCTGAGTTTACTTTAACGGTCGTCAATACCCACCAGATCATCTCCTGTGACAAACTGCGGCTCGACCCTGGCTGTTTTCGATGCAAAAAGGGTGACATCACCTACAAATACCCGGCCGATGCCATTGAAAAAGTCACCTATAAAGGTGAGACCATCTACCCTTATGACAGTCCGGTTTACCTGACCGAAGCGGACCTCTACGAAAAAGACTGCGACTACCTGATAAAGACACTCAAGAGCCCCCTGATACTTGAGAACGACCCCGACATTTTCATACTGGTCGGTACCATGTACGAAAAAGGCATCTGTACCAGGCAAAATGTTCAGCAAGCCTACACCTACTATCGACGAGCCGGGAAACCAGGTATGAAGAAATATACCGAACTCAGGCGCAGATCCGGCTAGTCTCCATTGCTGATCCCATCGGTCGCATTGCTCCAGTTGCAGCCACCCTTATGAATCTGTTTCAAATGATCGGCACCAATCCTCTCGCATATCTATATTGCACCACTTTCTCTATTGATACTGGCTTTTTAGCGAAATGGTATTACTACCAAACAATGACTGTTAAATTTTTCTGATCTTCGAAGCGAATCAAATATGCCCGGAACATTAGCTAAGCGCCCCTTCGTTACTATTCTTCTACTTTTGATCATAGTGGTTTTCTCACCGATTTTTCTCTATGGGGAGGAGAACACT
>NODE-341-length-16632-cov-6.34017_pt1 | contig 16632 bp, 15 predicted proteins | sample MGYA00139097_ERZ477577 | MGnify/ENA metagenome assembly ERZ477577
TTTTGGAATTCTTTAGAAATCACTTCACCTTTCATAATATCCTCCATTGACTAATGCTTATTGTTTTTTTATCCTTGCCTTTGCAAAACCCTGTTGTCTCCTGGCTTCTCGTTTATATCTTTGCCTATTAAACAACCTGAAGAATCTTATCTATCAGTATATTTTCTGATATTCTCTTCACTTGTTTTGCTTTCATGCTTGATACAGTAGTTCCTCAACACGTTTTTACAATAGGTATAAAACAATAGATTAATGATAGTTAATGCTATCATTATGTTTATTGCCTGACGATTATCCACATTGCCCTTCAATGAAAAGAAGGCTGGCAAGACTGCCGACGGCCTCCCAGGCGTACTGGAAAGTGTTAGGGATTCTTCTCCTGGCTTTATGTTTTATACTGTCTATACCAATTTCCCCCAAATAAATGATGCATAGTCAGCAAGAGATGCATAGCATTGAGGGGAGCCGACAATATGGCGACAAACAGTTTGAGAATATCTGAGATGAAATTAAAACAAACAACACTGATATGATACGACTTGGTCTTTGCTGCATATTCCGGGAGGAACCGATACGTTTTCGTCAAACAACCGCTTCCGCATTACAAAAAAGCCCAAGAGAAGATCAGCTCAGCAAACTCTCTTCCCTCTGCCTGGCAAACCTCATCAGCCTGGGTGAAGCTCTGGAATGGGTAATAGCTCATAGTGTTGGCGCGTTTCGAGTGCTGTCTCCGATGTTTCCAAGAATTACACATCCTGCAGTCGCCTACACACTCGAAGAGCTGCCTGATTTTGCCGCCATAAATCTCCAGTGTGATAAGATACGAGCCCGCAGGCAGGAACGTGATATCCGGCTGAGTCTTCACCCCGACCAATTCAATGTGCTCTCATCACCTCATTCTAAGGTGGTTCAGAACACAATCACTGAACTTGAATACCAGGGCATGCTGGCAGAAAAAATTGGCGCTGATGTGATAAACCTCCATGCTGGGGGTGTCTATGGGGATAAATCTGCAGCGATCAACAGACTCAAAGTAAATTTCGAACAGCTCTCCAGACCGGTACAGTCACGGCTCAGCTTGGAAAATGATGATCGCTCCTATACGCCCGCCGACTTATTGCCTGTCTGTAAAGAGCTTGGTATACCGATGGTTTATGATGTGCACCACCACCGCTGCCTTGCCGATAACCTGTCAATTGAGGAAGCAACCCTGCACTGTATAGAGAGCTGGAAGGTTTCAGGACGAGAGCCATATTTCCATATCTCATCACCAAGGGATGGTTACGATTCGCGCACCCCGCGGCCCCACGCTGATTTTATATCCGCTGAGGATTTTCCTCGGCAATGGCTTGATATTGACATGACTGTGGATGTTGAGGCAAAAGCAAAAGAACTGGCAGTGTTAAAACTCAAAAAAGATCTACGCTTACCGGGACCGCTCAGAAAACGCTAACACCACATGCTTGAGACTCAATGACTACAGCCCCCTTTGCACGGTACAAATACCGAGATACGCGTCAACGGTTACCAGATCGCCCGTATGGATGAATGCGGTTGCGTCAACGACACCGGTAATACACGGAATACCGTATTCTCTGGCGATAATCGCACCATGTATCAGCATTCCGCCCCGTCTTTCGATAATACCTCTCGCCAGGGGGGCAAAAAAGGTCATTGTTGGGTCAATTGAGTCAATGACAAGGATTTCACCTTTTTTGAAATCCTTTAACTCTGTCGCCGAGACAATCACCCGGGCCCGGCCTTTCGCCAGACCTCTGCTTGCAGGTTGACCGAGTAGCTGTCGCGCCTGAACGCTTTTCTGGGCTGGTGCAATCCTCGTTGTGACAGCAGAAGACAGGTTGCTTACAGTGGGGTTGCCACCCTCAAGGATGAAAGAGATATCCTCAACCGGTGTTTCATCCGTGACAGCAATAGCCCGTGCCCGAAGGCGCTCCCGGGCATGGGCGGTTGCGCGCTCAAGTTCCTGGGCGATCCTGCCAATATGGATGTTGTCATCATCACGTATGCGATAACTGGCCCGCGCCATGTCAAGCAGTTCTTCGGGATCGACCGGCAGCTGTTCTTTTCCTTTGCTGACGAACAGAGCTTCGAGCTCACTGCTGTCGCGCAGCGGCTGACCTTCTGGAAAGGTATCAAGGTCAGCATATCGAAGAATAACGGTCGAAATAATTTCGTTGGTTACCTTTTCTTCACCAGCTGCCATGCCAGCCATAGAAAAACTGTCTTTTAACAGCGAAAGTTTCTTCTGGAATGTTTCATTTTTTATTTTCTCAGGATAGTTATCCTCAAGGCAGCGGCGCATTGACTCATTATCCCGTACAATCGTGGCACACTCGTATAAAATCGTGTTCCGATCAGTGCTGAGCATGTTCTGGCCTGTCAGGAGTGATACAAACTCAAACGGGTCAGCAGGTTCAATAACATCGTTGTATAATTCGCCGAACAAGCGAACCCCATGGGCGAATGGGATAAAATCACTCCAGTAAATACTCACCCAACGGTCATTGGCGGCAGATCTTCTCCTGAGCTCATCGGCAAGTTCCCTATCCGACAATTGCCCCAGATCCCTATTGGCCAGCTCAATCGATTCACGATCCATCTCCGGCAGGAGCTTTTTAGAAATACTTTCCCATAGGAGCAACAGGTTATCATAACTGCGGTTGAGACTCAGATACCAGGATCGTTTATCGGTAGAGTCATCACCACCCTCCTCTGTAGTAACTGGCCGTGATTGAAGTATATGAACTTTGTTCCCCTTCAGGGTCCACTCGACATCCTGGCTGACACCAAAGAAGTTTTCGAGTTCCATACCTAAAGCTGCAATTTCTCTCACCTGCGCCAGCTCAAGAGGGGGGGTCGATTGCAGATCATCAGCAATGTTTTGACGCTGGACACCAGCCTGATGTGATCGAACAAACTGGGAATCGCGATTTTCAGGAGCACTACATGTTGCAACATTCCTGTCCTTACGATCAAGAATCCAACGATCCGGTTCAATGAGTCCATCAACCAAGCCCTGGTTCAACCCATAGACCGCTTCTATAACCATCTGGGATGTATCCAGGGGGTTTTTAGTGAACAAGACGCCAGAGGTCTGGCCTTCAACAAACTCCTGAAGTACAACGGCCATCTTACTGCTTGCGACTTCAAGGCCCAGTTCCTGCCGGTACAGTATGGCTCTGTCTGACCAGAGAGAGGCCCATACCTTTTTTATTTTTTTAACCAGTTCATCAATACCAGCCACATTGAGATATGAATCGTGAAGGCCGGCAAAAGAACGTGAATGGCTATCTTCTTCGGGTGCTGAGGACCGTACCGCAAGAGGCCGATCACCGAATTGCTCTCCAAACCGTTTCTTTAACTCACGGTAAAGCGCTTCTGGAAATATACCGCCAAGAAAAAAGTTCTGGATTCGCAGAGAAATATCCCAAATTTCCTCCCAGCGCATCTCTTTGATATCTTTGCGATGAAGTTCCAAATTTATTTTCTCCCGCAGATGATTCTGCTCAACAAAGAGCTCGTATCCACCGGTTCCAATACAGATTGGCAGAGCCACAGGCATACCCGCATTGTAGAGTTTAAAAAGTGACATGCCTTTCCCACCGATGAGGGCTCCGAGATCCCCATCGACTTTTTTCATGGTATCAGGTGAATAAATCAAAGCCATCTCGAATACTGTATTCCATGACATTTTGAAAACGGGAAACCAGCAGATAGTGGTAGACCGTTATTTTAATAAAGGCGATAGTCGGAGAGGTCAGGAAATCCTCGAGGTACGGGTGCCGTGCCAGATAGAGCTGCTGGTAGGAGGATCGTTCACTGAGCTCGACGGGATGAGCTTTTCCCAATACAGTAAGTGCCATCGCCGAGTGAAAATCATCTTCCCTGTTTGAGCGATTGTCAACAAGCAGTGACACTCTGCATTCCTGGAGTATATTCTGATGCTTACGCGTAGCTTTCCCGGTCGCAACGACGAGTTCTTTTAAATCATCTGTATAGGCAAACGCCATCAGACTCGTATAGGGCTGGCCATCTCGCTGCGTTGACAACGCAGCTAATTTCTGACTGCTGAGCAGATTTTTTATTGTTTCAGGAATCTCCAGTTCTGACTTGGCCATATCTTTGCCTTCTCTGTCATAAGGATAAATTACGCTGCTCTCGTTACCCCTGGCTTCACTGCCCAGACGTTACCGGAAAATAAAGGTAGACAAGCTTCTCAAAGTACACCCCGTATACGGGCTGAATTTGAGCCGTATGAGGTCCCTTCATCCGCAGCTATTTCATCATATTTCCGGGGATTGCTGGAATAATTAAGCAACAACTTGAATTTTAATCACAAAGAGGCCTTGTGCAAATTATTACTGGGAAATACTTTTTGCTGCTAACGTGTCAGGGCTCACGGTAAGTCATTGCCCCTTTCAACAGATTGCTCGCTTTACTGTTTCCAGTTTGATGGTTTCGAGTTGCTTCCGAAATTATCGATGTCGGCAACAACCATTACATTAACAAAAAAACAAGGATAATACCGTTATGATGAGCTTAGCCTGGTCCTATCTGATTGCCGCCGGACTCTTTAAAATGCGTCAATGGCACTCTATCGAAGATGAAGCTGTATTTATGATTGCAAGATTTTTTCCTGATCAATTAATTCTATAATATCATCTATGATTTCGGCCAGCTTATCCTGAAGGTGCTGCCGCTGCCGGGGTGTAAACGTCGTGGAAAGATCAGCAAGAAACTGAGCGAAATGGTTCTTGTTTTCTGCAACAGCTTGTTGGTATGAAAAACTATACATTCTTTGAGGGTTGAGTAAGAACGTGCTCATCTCATCAATGTAATCTATGGATTGTTGGTTATACAAAAGTTCCATGAATTTTTTCCGCCAATTATCACGGTATTCCAGCCATTCGTCAGTGGTGTTAATTCTTGTTTCACTCCATAACCGGATCAGTTCTACCTGTTCATCTGTGACCACACCAAGCCAGTCATCCACTGCGTCAGTCATTTTATTTCGCCAATTCTCACGACGCTGAATTTCACTTCGATCCCCATGTTTTTTGCGTAACTTCCTGATATCACTAACCAGGGCATCATTAATCTGCTGGAGCTGTTTTTCACTCAAATCTGCTGACAACTCCAGCAGGTATGACATTGATTCCGTTATCAATGCATCCCAGAGCGTCCAGATATCATCAAAGAAGAGAAGAACCTGCCGTTGGCTCATGGGATTTGTTTGTGCGTCCCTGAAGGAAACAACGAATTCTTCATATCGTGGCAATTGTTCTGCACGATGCCATTTGAGAAATTGGATTGTGGAATGATCAAAGGACGTATCCTGTTGATCTGTCAAGGTTACGTAATCATCCATATACCACGGTATGATCCAGTCCATATAATTATACATAACCCGCATAGAACACGCGGTTAGAGAGATAGCGGCAAAGACAATTGCCAGGGTCAAACCGGATTGTACTTTTCTGTTGAACTTCATGGGAAGATTGGTCCTTGAATAAATCTGAAACAGGCTATTAAAGTGCATCCTTTTTTGAAAATGATAACAAAGTCTAATCTTGCAGCATTTTGTTTCAATCCTTTTACACTATTGTGTAGAGAAAGATGAAGTCAAGGTCACATCTCTTGCAGAGTGTATACAAGCGGTGGGAGAGAAACAGGGCTCAGGTGGTATCACCTGGCACGCTCAATTCAGATTATATGGCAGCTGGTTAACCTGCTCCTGGAAAATCAGGGCCAAAGATCTTCAGAACATCGTGAAAAGCAAAGAGAGGGGCAAGCTTTTACGATCATTAGAGAATACCACCATGTCGCACCATCATTCCCCGCTAATCATAGAAAATTCATATCATTCAAGACAGATAGATACGATGTTCCGATTTGACTATTTATCTCTTCTGGCCAATTGTTATCCAAGGCTGAATGCTCTAATTAACTATATTTTTCATGGAGAGATAATGCGCACCAGATTAGTTATAAAAACCACCTTTTTTGTCATCTGCTGGCTTTGTTTTAGCAACATCACAGTGGCTCAAACAATCAGATTTACAGCGATCCCTGATCAGGACACCGCCAGGCTTGAGGAGCGTTTTGGTAGAGTTGCAGAATACCTGGGCCAGAAAGTCGGCATCCCGTTTACCTATGTACCTGTCAAATCATATGGTGCCTCGGTACAGGCCTTTAAAAATGATGAGGTGCAGATGGCATGGTTCGGCGGTCTTTCCGGCGTACAGGCCCGTCTCGCCGTACAGGGCTCTCGGGCAATCGCCCAAGGCGAGGAAGACCAGCACTTTGTTACATATTTCATCGCCCATTCATCCACGGGACTGCAGGCAGGGAACAAGCTGCCTGAGGAAATTATCGGAAAGACCTTCACCTTCGGGTCCAAAGGATCCACTTCAGGACGTCTCATGCCTGAATATTTTCTGACGAAACGGTTCAACAAATCACCAGACGAGCTGTTTTCCACAGTCGGCTTCAGCGGAGATCACTCAAAGACGATCGCGCTGGTACAATCCGGAAGCTATCAGCTTGGGGCAGTAAATTTCAAGGTGTGGGAGAAAGAACTTCAGCAGGGAACGATCGATCCGGCAAAAGTGCGCGTGATCTGGAAAACCCCGGAATATCCCGACTACAACTGGACCGTACGGGGCGATGTAGATGCTCATTTCGGGCAGGGCACGGTTGCAAAAATCCAGGAGGCTCTGCTGGCGATTGATGACCCGGTTCTACTTGAAGCCTTTCCGAGAAAGCGATTCATCGCAGCTGACAACTCCCTTTACCAGCCGATTTTGGATACCGGCAAGGCTATCAACATTTTTCGTTAAACTGGAGTTACACCCGTTCTCCATGCAAGAATCCATAAACAAGACAAGCAGTTCATCGCAGACCTCACCCCACCTGCTTGAACTGCATGGGGAAACCATCAGTTACAATGGTACTGCAGCTCTGACGGATATTACCCTGCAAATCAGCGTTGGTGAAAAAGTTGCGCTGATTGGCCCAAGTGGTGCCGGCAAAACAACCCTGTTGCGGCGGCTCTACCAGCTCAAGCCACAGGACTGTGGGTTTATTCACCAACATTACTCCCTTGTTTCACAATTGAGCACCTTTCATAACATCTACATGGGCCGCCTTGATCATCACTCCATTCTGCATAATTTGCGGACCCTGATAAAACCTGGAAGACAGGAGATCACTGAAATCAAAGAGATTGCAGGAACGCTCGGTTTAAGAGACAAACTCTGGACAAAAATCGGGGAATTATCAGGCGGTCAGCAACAGCGTGTCGGTATCGGCCGGGCACTCTACCGGGGCGGTGCTATCCTGATGGCCGATGAACCGGTATCATCACTTGATCTCGTCCAGGGCAGAGAAATTGTCAGGTTGATCACCGATATCGGCCAGACAGTTATTTCCGCGATGCATTACGTCGAGTTATCGCTGGAATTTTTTGATAGAATTATTGGTCTGCACGACCAGCACATTTTTTTCGATCTCCCGACGCATCAGGTTTCGCCCAAACACCTTGAGCAGCTTTACGGCTAGCACATGGTCAGGACTTCGCTCTATTTTGCGGCCCTGGGGTTTATCGCACTGCTGCTTTCAGACATATCGATAACGACCCTGACCCCCTGGCAGGAACTTGGCCGCATGGCCCGGGGCATGCTGACACCCGATTTCCATTTTAATACTGAACTGTTCCGGGCCTTCTTCAATACAATCAGTTTCGCCCTGATTGGTATCAGTCTGGCTGTTGCAGGCGGTGCGATTCTGGCACTTTTTTTTGAGTTCACCGCGGTGAGGCTGTTTTGTGCTTTTATCAGGGCGATACATGAACTCTTCTGGGCATTTCTATTGATGCCACTGCTGGGGCTGAATGCAATTTGCGGAATCATGGCCATTGCGATCCCCTATGCCGGTATATTTGCCAAGGTTTATGCCGAGATTGCCCAGGAATCAGACAAACAGCCTGCCGACAGTCTACCGCCCTCGGTATCGCGGCTCAGCAGCTTCCTGTTTACCACCTTACCAATCATTTATGGTGATCTGAAAAACTACACCTCTTACCGGTTCGAGTGTGCATTGCGGTCAAGTGCGATTCTGGGTTTCATCGGTCTGCCGACACTTGGCTACCATTTGGAAACGGCTTTCAGCGAAGGTATGTTCAGTGAAGCGGCCGCATTACTCTACTGCTTCTTCCTGCTCATCATTTCACTGAAGTATTGGGCCCGGGTCCGTTTCATTGCCCTGCCATTGATCATTGCCCTGATCTTCACCTCATGGGAATCGTCGTTGTCATTTGCAAACCTGTCACGCTTTTTGACCTACGATATTCTGCCCTGGCCCATGCGCGAAGCCGCCTATTATGACGGTAGCCAGGCTGTTCAATTTTCTCTGTGGCCAACGCTTCTCTGGGCAAAAGAGATTATTGTTACCCAGGCCTTGCCCGGTGTCTGGACCACCTTCCTGCTCACCCAGATTGCCCTGGTTGGCACCGGTATGTTCGCATTGGCCAGCTTTCCCATGGCAAGCTCACACATCAGCGGCCGGTTCGGTCGCACAACTGCCCACCTGGCCCTGGTGATACTTCGGACCACCCCTGAATATATCCTGGCCTATACGTTCCTGCAGCTCTGGGGCCCCTCAATGCTGCCGGCGATCTGTGCCCTGATCCTGCATAACGGAGCCATTCTTGCCTATCTCAGTGCCCGAGATATTGACACCATCAAGCTGCCGTTTGACACCTCCACCGGCAGACTCAATCGTTACTTTTACGAAATACTGCCTCGCATGTACGGGCAGTTTCTGGCATTTCTGTTCTATCGATGGGAAGTTATCATGCGGGAATCAGCCATATTGGGCATCCTCGGTTTGCATACACTCGGATTCTACATCGACAGTGCAATGAGCGTTGATCACCTGGATACGGCGCTGCTTCTGATTGTTGTCACTGCGCTGGCCAATATGGCAATAGACAGCTGCTCACAGTTAATAAGACGCCGCCTGCGAATATCCACAGAGTTCATCACGTCACCAGGGACAGCGACTGCTGCCAGCCGCGCTTAAAGATCAGGACACAGACAACCGCCAGTCGCCACCTTCCTGATATTCTTCTATTACATCAATGGATCGAAACTCGGTGAAGGATGAAACCTGCTCACGGAGGCTGTTCCCCACAACCGCAATTGCATTGTCTATAAGATCTTTGCGAAACCCCGCCTCAGCCAAATCAAAGGTAAACTCTGCTGTAATCAGGCGGGCGACTATTTTCCCTAGTGTCACCCTTGTTCGCTGCAGTGATTCTATATCCAGTTTCACCTGCAGTGTTTTCCTGTAGCAGTCAGCTATTTTTGCTGTCAGTTCAAACTGGCTCAAAAAAGTGTAGAGATTTGTTTCTTTTTTCTTTCTCATCTCCTTGAGAACCGTATCGGCTATCTGGCTGTACATAACATCATTCGAACCTTCAAATATCTGAAACGGTCTGCTGTCCGCGACAGCCCTGCCAGCAATCTGGTCTCTTCGATACCCTTTTGCGCCAGTTAACTGCAACAAGGATTGTGCAGCATTCTGCATCATATCAGTCACGACGGCCTTGGTGGCATTTGCCTGCAAGCCAAAAGACGTGAGATTGTTACTCACTGCAGATACCCGGGCGGTATAATGGCATATGGCCGAATTGATTGTGTACCATGCCTGCAACTGCGAAACTCTATGCTGTACCTGGTCATAACCGAGTAGATTTTTACCGCTCACGGAACGCTGCCGGCAGTGTTGCAGTGCCTCATCCAGCATCCGTTTTATAAATCCCAGGCCTATACCTGAAAGCCTCAGGCGGCTGCGATGCAGGAGGTCCATCATTAACTTGACGCCACTTGTCTGAGGAACCAGTCTTGATGTGGTCGGGACACAGACATCGATCTTATTAAGCCCATAGGGGATCAGAAACAACCCCAGTTTATGGTAATACTCTTCTACCTCTATTTTTTGCCCCGGTTGCGCCTTTTCGACAATAAACAAATTGATATCGCGTGACAGGCTGCAATTCTTCTTCTCTTTACGAGCCGTGACCAGCCAGAAATCAGCCGCCCCTGTCAATCCTCCCCAGTGCTTCGATCCCTTTAACGAAAAACAATTTTCAGATTCGTTAAAAGATGTGCGCATTCCAAGTGCATCAGTACCAAAATCGGGCTCAGTTATCATTAATCCGCCCAGAGACAGCTTACTGAGAAAGGATTTAAAGATATGGCGTTTTGCCTCCTCCTGGCCATATTTACCAACCGGCTCAAGGAAGAGAGAACCGCTAATCCCCATCATTAAGCCAACAGCAATAGACTCATACGCTGTAGCCTCGAGTAAAGAAAGACAATGGGCAGGCTTATCTCCACGACCCCCATATTCAGTGGGTATAAACATTGTAAGAGGATTTAGGCCTAAAACCTTTTTTAAAAGATTTCGTGGCAACCCCTCAATGTGGTTGACCGTTTCGATCTCCGGATGTTCAGTGAGATTATTTCTGAGATCTTTTTGAAATTCTGCAATAAAGGTTTCGTTATCTCGGTTATTCATATGGCGATTCATCTGCTGTTATGGGTAAAAGGGAGTAAATTACGGGGGGGCCATCTTTAAAAATTAGTGCACATCTGCAAATTTGCAAATATTGGATTAATATCCACGGTTCTGCAGGAAATGCCGGGGAGAAAACGAATGAAAAATTTACCCCAAAATCAGCGGGGTATTATACAAACAGGGGATCACTCAAAACTTCTTTATGGTCTGGATTTAAAGGAAATAATTCTATTCCCACACAGCCCCGGTACGCTGATTCATGTATCGTCTTAATGATATTGGTAAAGTTTATTTCCCCACTACCGATCTCATGTCTACCGGGGACATCAGCTATATGAAAATGGGCAATATAATCCATATACTTCTTGATATTATTTATCAGGTTACCTTCCATAATTTGCTGGTGATATATATCAAAGAGCATTTTTACATGAGCAGAGTCTACAGCTTTTAAGACCTCAACTGTTTGAGCTGATGAGGAGAGAAAGTACCCTTTGTGATCGTAGAATGTATTTAAAGGCTCAACGGCCAGAATAATCGGGGTTCCTTCCAAAAGTTTTGATGATGCGTGTAAGCCCTCTATCATACTAATAATCTGTTCTTCTCTTGAAGTCCCTGCAATCTCGTCACCAACCTGCGAGATGATTACCCTGGTATCGGTTTTCTTTGCGTTCTCAATTGTTTCTCCGAGCCCATCGATGTATTCGTCCCGGCAGGTTTTATCCACCAGCGAAACAAATTTTGTACAATAAGCAACAGGATGAATAGCTAATCTCTGACTGACCTCAGCAATCTCTTCCAGATTTTTATCCCACCAGGTCCAGAACTCATACTGCTTGTAACCAAGTGAACTGACAGCTTCTACCCGCTGCGTAAACGGTAAATCTTGAAAAAATATATCCAGGCATGGCGAGAAGTTCATGGCATCACTATAATTTTACAGGTTGGACTCTCGAAGTACTTGTTCATCTACCCAAACTCGAAGCCCTGATGATACGTTGGTATTTAAAGCGCCCGACATCTGTTTGGCGTAGTATCGAAGCGGCTCACTCTTCAACGTTTCACGATAGCACACCATCTCTATTGTCGCTTTTGATACTTTTAATTTGCTTGGTAAATAAACCACTAAAATGTTAATACTAATGATTATTTAAACCAATTTACTGGCCACGCACAGTATTGAAGGAAAAATATGGGATTATTGATCTTTTATGTCTGTTTAGCACTCGGTGTTTCGTTTCTCTGCTCCATAATGGAGGCTGTACTCCTGTCAATATCGCCATCTTTCGTGGCTCAACAGGAGCAGGACCACCCCAGGCTCGGGGCGAAACTTAAAAAGTTCAAACAGAATATCGATCAACCACTCGCTGCAATCCTCAGCCTCAATACCATTGCCCATACAGTCGGCGCGGCCGGAGCCGGAGCCCAGGCGGCATTCATTTTCGGGGATGCCTACATCGGTGTCATTTCTGCTGTTCTCACGTTTCTTATCCTGGTTCTCTCCGAGATCATTCCCAAAACGCTCGGTGCTGCTTACTGGCGGCAGTTGACACCAGTGGTTCTGAAAATGCTCGACATTACGACTCTTTCAATGTGGCCGCTCGTAAAAATGGCAGAACTGCTGACCGGGCTGATGACCAAAAACAAGCCGAAAAATCAGGTTCATCGCGATGAGTTTATTGCTCTTGCAGAGCTTGGCGCCCATGAGGGGGTTTTTCATCGCTACGAATCCCGCGTTCTTCAGAACCTTTTTCATTTACGTGATATCCGGACAAGGGACATCATGACACCACGTACGGTTGTCTTTGCCCTCCCTGATAACCAGACGGTAGCAGAGACAATCGCCGCTCATCCTTCATTTCAGTTTTCCAGGATGCCGGTATATGGGGAGAACCTTGATGATATCAAGGGGTTCGTCCTGAAGGGTGATATCTTCCAAGCCGCACAGAAAAACCCGGAAAAACCACTCACTGACATCTGTCGTCCCATCGTTGTAATCGTTGGGGATGTAACGCTGCATACCATGTTTGAACAGATGATGAACGAATCGACCCATATCGCACTCGTCGTTGATGAGTATGGCGGTACAGAAGGGATTGTCACCATGGAGGACTTTCTCGAGACACTCCTGGACCTGGAAATTGTTGACGAGGTCGATACCGTTGAAGATATGCAGGAAATTGCCAGGAAACAGTGGCAGATACGGGCACGGCGCACCGGTCTGATCACTGCTGATGAATCATCAAATAGCCAGATTCCACCCTCACCCCAGCAGGGCACTGAACAATCATTATCGGATGTTTGATATTGGCTGGGGTATCAACCCCGGGTAAAGAAAATAAAAATACACAAGCAGGGGCTGCACACCATATGTCATGCAGCCCCTGCTTGTTTTCAATCGAGGTCAGCTGTTCTGCAAGGCAGCAATTCTCTCTTCCAGGGGTGGATGACTCCTGAACAGAGATGCAAGCCCGCCTTCTTTCGACTTTATTCCAAAAGCAGATACCTGATCGGGCAGTTGAGACGGCTCATGATGGGCCTGCAGGCGCTGCAGTGCAGCGATCATCTTCTGTTTTCCTGCAAGATAAGCGGCACCACTGTCTGCCGTAAACTCACGTTTCCTGGAAAACCACATGACAATAAGAGAGGCAAAGAATCCCAAAATCAGCTCGAGGAAAATAGTGACCGCGATATAGCCCATAAAGCCGAGCCCGCCACCCTCTCTATCCTGGCTGAGAAAATTATTAATAACCCCTGCGACCATTCGAGAGAGGAAAATAACAAAGGTATTCAAGACTCCCTGTATCAGCGTCAGGGTCACCATATCACCATTGGCTACATGGCTAACCTCGTGGGCAAGAACACCCTCTATTTCATCTTTGCTCATATTCTGGAGGAGCCCGCTACTTACTGCCACCAGGGCATCATCACGCTTCATTCCGGTTGCAAAGGCATTCATGTCGGGCGCATTATAAATGGCCACCTCGGGCATGCCGATCCCTGCCATCTCGGCCTGACGGCTTACGGTACTTAAAAGCCACGCTTCAGTCTGATTGGATGGCTGATCAATAACTTGGGCGCCCGTTGATCTCTTGGCAATCCATTTCGACATGGCCAGAGATATGAATGAGCCCCCCATACCAAACAGGGCGGCCATGACCAGCAACCCCGAGGTTGATCGGGTATCCAGGCCCAGTAGACTCATGACAATTCCCAAGAGCACAAGAATTGCCAGGTTTGTTGCCAGATAGAGAAGAATTCGCATTACGATAACCTCCTGTTAAATTTTAATGACGCGACAAAGGTAATCACTGCGTTTTGTATTTTCCACCATTATTGCAGAATTGTAATGGGTCAATATTCCACCTGCCAAACGTGCTTTAAACCCTGTTAACAGCAAGTCGCTTTCTTCGCTGGTACGAAACTATTCTATCTGATCATCAGAAATGGTTTCAGCCTTGCTCTGCAAGAATCAGTGACTGTGGCATTGTCTCTATAAACTGCCGTATTTCATCTCGTACTCTTCGATAATGATGCAGTTTTTCTTCTTCGCTATCAGTGTCATCTGACAGCATAGGAGGATCATCGAAGCCTCGATGAATCTTTTTCCCAGGAAAATAGGGACACGTCTCTCGAGCATGCCCGCATAATGTGATTACATATTCGAACTTTTTACTTGGTAACTCCTCGATAACATTTGATTGCTGGGATGATATATCCACTCCTTTTTCCAGCATCGCTTTTACTGCATAAGGATTGAGGCCATGTTTTTCTAACCCGGCGGAATAAGCCTCAATGACATCTTTTTTCAATTCCCTGGCCCAACCTTCAGCCATCTGACTTCGACAGGAGTTACCGGTACAGAGGAAGAGGATACGAATTTTTTTCTTGCGACCATTATTCATCGGCATGTCCAATTATTTTCATAAAAAAATCATTGATTCCTAATATCCACCTAAACTTGATCTGGTTATTGAGTGTGCAGCGAAAAAAAATCGCAACTCATTCACCATAAGGAATAGAATGAAAAATTTGAATCAAGTTCGTATTGCAAGCATTTTCAATACTGCCCTGAACGATAATATTAATCCAGCTTCATTGAGTTGCAAACTGGCGAATCGAACTAGATTCGCTTTGATCGGAAAGGACCGCGTCGGACAACTTTCTATATTTATACTCTTCAATATGCCCCTCTATGGCCTGATATGGTGTTTCAACACCATGCGAATAAAGAGCTGCTAAGATCGTACTCAATACGGTGTCAGTCGTTTTTGCAGGCTGCCTGGCATTCTGCCCTTCGACCCAGAGTGTTGCCAGATAATGAAGTGACTGGCCTGTTTGTTTATCAAGCCATATCTGCGGTCTCGGCGTTGAAAGAACGATGGGAATACCGATAATTGCTTCCTCAACTAAAGCCTTTATCCTGTTAATATCTGTTCCATAAGGAACAGAGAAAGGGATTCTAAGTCTTATTTTTTCATCTGAATAAGTCCAGTTAACGACCTGGGAAGCAACAAGATCTGCATTTGGAATAATTACGTTAATATTGTCATTTGTACGAAGTACCGTTGCCCTGATATTCATCTGTACGACATTTCCTCTGGTACCACCTTTCTGCAAACCATCCCCAAGGGATATAAAATCGCCGGGACTGATTGACTTGTCAAACAATAATATTATTCCAGATACCAGGTTGTTAGCTATAGTCTGCATGCCAAAACCAACACCGACTGAAAGTGCTCCGGCGACGAGAGCCAGAGATCGTGTGTTAATACCAACGACTGAGAGAATGATCATGGCAACCAGAAAAATAAACGGGTATTTTCCAACTGCTTGAACGAGATGTATCGTCCTCTCTGACCACTTTCTTTTTACGCCAACACGAATAATCGTATGGCAATACGCACGGTTTATGACCATCCCAACCGCCAGCAAAGAGAGCAGCTGCAGCATGAGAAGCAGAGATATGTTTATACCGTTGTAAGATATAAGCGGATATCTCAATATTCCTGTTATTTTTTCATAAATATTGTCCGTCGCCACCTTTGTTTTAGTGACAACAGAGCCAAAAGCCGATTGTTTCAAGTTGATCGCCTGATCTAATAAAACACCTTTGTTCTTAAGTAGCACCGCCTGCTGATCCATGCCCGACAATTGCTCAAAAACGCCTTGTACTTTCTGGTTGAGTGACAGGAGAAGTTCCTGGGCCTTCGGACCAAGTAATGCATTACCACCACCAAGCGATGACACGTCCTTTTCGTATGTGTGGGTTAACTCTTGTTGAACAACGATTTTTTCTCTAAGTAATTTCAATCTGTTTCCCAGATCTCCCGACATATCAGCAAGCTGAAAAAACTGGGGGGAACTGCTCAACAATCGAAACCAGATAACCGTCTGTTCTTCAATTAATTTTTCGATCGTAGCCTTGAGTATCTGGTTCACCGTTAATACTTGCTCGAGTTGCAGATCCAGGAGGCTGAGCTGCTCAAAGTGCATTGTTTTCTTTTCATCGTCAGAGAGTTCCTGACCAAGATAATTTGCCAATAGACGCTCCTGTTTTTGAATTTTCACATTCGTTCCAGTGGACTCTACGCTTGCCTTATCATCCAAACGCTCAATTTCCTTCTCAGCCGTTTCAACCACGTGCTCCTGTTCTTCTATACTTTGCTGATAGACCGTTACTGTTCGTTGCAGAATCGTTGCGTACTCATCCTTTGCCTTGTTCAGTGCTTTTTTCAAGTGACCGGCTATCTCCTTCTGGTGATCTAGTTTGCGGACCTGTATAGCGTGCTGCAGCTGTAAAATAGATAGATCCGGATGCTCTTCATCAAGTGCAATCAATTTACTGTCTAGATCCTCCAAATGACCAGTTGCAATCTCGAGATCTGAGGCTGATTTTTTATTTTCTTCCATGATATCGGCATATCTCTCCAGGTACACATCAAAATGCTGCCAACTAAAGGATGATTTGCCTGTAAAGTCCAGTGCCCCAAAATCGAGCATTGGGTTCTCTGAATTATTGGAAAACTC
>NODE-342-length-16519-cov-5.99131_pt1 | contig 16519 bp, 12 predicted proteins | sample MGYA00139097_ERZ477577 | MGnify/ENA metagenome assembly ERZ477577
AAAATTCCCATTTTTTCCATGGCCACATAGGCCTCATCTTTTTCTTTATCAGAAACACAGGCCTCTAACTGAAAGCGCTCTTTCATTTTTTCTTCTAAGCGATGAAGTTCATCTTCTGCTTTAAGTTCTTTATAAACTCGCTCTTTAATTAATACATCATCTTGAATTGAGACTTCTTTTTTTAAGTCAATGACAGAGACAAAAGACATCTCCTGCTTTTTTGTAGATAATTTTATTTTGTATTGCAAAATTGTTCCATTTTGCAGAGGTAATAAAAGATTGTCTCTATGAACACATAAACCATAAGGTGAGACAGGCAAGGAAATATCTTTTTTATAAGAGACGCCATATCTTTCATTTATGTGAAAAACTGAAATAGAATCATTATCACGATTGCTGGCCAAGGCAAAATTGCCGTGAATATCAACATTGTTGAGTCGGCCTACTTTAAAGTAAGAGATCTCTTTTCCTTCCAGTGAATAAACGCCCAGGCCTCCTTCCCCACCTTTGATTTTGTTAGTGCCTAAAATAAGAGATGATTCGGGATTGCTTTTATTATACCAAAGAGCAGGATCATCAGAAGTATCTATACCACAAGGGAGAGGATCTGTTTCACCATCAGATGTTATAAAATCAAGAGAAAAAATAACAAAAGAAAACATAGAAAAAATAATTACAAAAAGATTTTTCATCATATAAATAAATCTCTCTTCTAACTTAATTGATTTATCTCTAATATATTTTTTTCATTAATGATCATTAAACCATTTCGTGGAACTTCGACCCAATGATCCTTATCTGTTGTCAATTGCTCGCTGGCAAACATCACGGGAGCTCCTGAATGTTCATCTTTTGACTGAATAGCATCGGCCTTATGCTCCACGCTTTGCTTATCCAGATAACTATAATAAAGAGTCATATCTCGATCTTCACTCGTTAGCTCTCTATCCACCCCACCAATATAGCGCGTGACAAATAAATTTACTCCGTCACTAAGTACAAAATTATAGTGAGAAGGTTTTACGGCACCACTATCTTTTGTAACTTTATCCAGTGTATGAAAAAGATCTTTAAATTGTTTTTTCCACTCTTCTATGGAGATCTTTTCATCTAGTGGTCGATTATTTTTAAAAACTTGTGAAAGAAGAACATAAAAAACAAGTTCACTGTCTGTTGTTCCTTGAACCCAGTTAAAAAATCGATCATCTACAAGAGAGAAAAGAACTCTTTTTACTTCGTTAAAATTTTGAACTTCTCCATTATGCATCCATAAGTAATTTCCATGAGAAAAAGGGTGACAGTTATCTTGCGAAATAGATGTTTTACCTGTGGCCGCGCGCACATGAGCAAAAGCAAGGTTAGATTCAATGACACTACTTAACTGTAGCAAGTTTTTATTCCCCCATGCAGGGGCCACATCTTTAAAAAGAGCAGGTGCCGGCGTAATTTTTTGATTATACCAACCAATTCCTACTCCATCACCATTGAGAGGACCTGACCAGGAAGTGGCCTGATAGCTCTGCTTGATGAGTGAATGCTCGGGCGTAGCGATAAGTTTAGAGAGTAAAATCGAAGGACCCTTGTAAACGACAAAACGACACATAGATGACCTTTTTGTTTAAAAACAAATAACTAAGATCATTTTATTCTATTTTTTTCTAATTTGAAATATGCTTTAAAGAGATAGACTCAACATCATTTTCTTCTGCATAAAAGAGAAGAATTTTCTTACCTACATCGCTGTAAAGTGCCTCGGGTGATTCTTTTCGAAAAACATCTCTTCCATCTTTTTTTCCCACAATTGTTACTTCTGTAAGCTTTAAAGGGGAAAGCAGACTCACCGCATTAGCTTTCTTGGCGCAAAGATGAAAAGAAAGACCTTTCTCTCCGTTAATAATAAAGTTGGAGTAACTGACAATAGATAAAAGGTAAACAAAAAGGACCGCTTTTAAACGGCCCTTTTTAGTTTTAAAGCTCAACTTCATTATTCAAATAAATCACCATTAGGAATAATTCCACCAAATGTCGGATCTGGTAGATCAAACATGCCGTCTTCTCTCAAAGAAGTTGGCATCATCTCTTTAAGATCTTTTCCGTGAAAATGAAAAAGAGCGCTTAAATCAACTTCAATATTTCTCTCTTCTTCCGTGTCTGAAGCATCTGTTGTCATCGTTCCTTCAAGAGCGCCAAGATAAAATCTCATCATTGATAATGATTCGTCATCTCGTGCGCAAAATACTTGAAAAAGACCGTGGTGAGATTTGTTTTGATTTGTTTGGCAGAGAACATGGCTGCTGTGATTTGTCTCCAAGACACTAGAGAGAACTTCTCTCAAATTTTTCTGTGCATCGTGAAGAGGAGCATCCTCTTTAACTGTTAAAAAATCAGGATACTGCTTAAGAAGATTAAAAAATCCAATTCCTTTTTTAGGTCCCCTATAAGCATAAAGTTTTGTGAGATCATCGAGATTAAATGATGCTTGAAGAGCGTAGCTGGCCCTCATGGATCTATACATATTGATCCACATAGAAATATCAACAGTACTTATTTCTCTTTTCTGACCTTCTTCATAATCGATAATAAATCCACCTTTAATGGAGTCAAGTTTTGCAATTGAATCATCGAGAGTCACCATCATCTCACGGGCAAATGCTTGATAATCAGAGACTGTTTCAAAAACAGAATCGCCCTGCTTCAATTTAAAATAAAAAATTGTGCCGTCACCTTCTTTTCCTGCTTTCCCTTCACTTTTTCGCAATGCTTCCCTCTGCTTCTCCCAAGCAATAGGCATAACTCTTTTTCCAATACCTTCAAACTTCATAATAAGTTGCGAGTTGGCCTTGTAGAAAAGAGAAGGAGCGTGATGGGGATCAATTGCCAGTGCCTGAGAAAAGAGAGTATCTGCCAGGGGAAAATTCTCAGAAAAGCTAAGGGCCACACCTGCGCGGTAAAGATCTTCTGCCGTGCTTGCTTTTTTTTCATCTGAGATACTCTCCCCTGTCATAGATAGAGCAGATGATGATGTCGCTGTTTTCTCATTACAAGAAAAGAGAAGAGAGCTAAAAGTCACAATAATTGTGCTTGTCAGTTTCCGATTCATAGAATCCTCCAGTTGGTTGTTCTTCTTAATAAACCGAAGCATTCTATCTTTTAAAAAAAATCATCTTTTAAAAAAAAACTTAAAGAGACTCCCACTCTTTATTTAAAAAATTTATATCCTTCTCCAATGTGCTAATTTTTTTGGCCAGCTTACTCATCTCATCAACAGGAAGAGAAGGATTCTCCAAAATTTTTGCATTAATGATTTTAAGTTCTTCTTCTTTAGCAATAATCGATTCTTCCAATTCCTCTCTCTTGCGCTCCAGCGCCCTTTTTTCTTTTTGTTCTTCTTTGCTTTCCACGAAAGAAACTTTTGCTTTTTTTGCTTCCCCATTCACTTTATCTACATTGAGAGAGCTAGAAGGATCAGCATCTTCTTCATCAGAAAAAAACAAGGTTTCGTATTTTAAAAGAAACTCATCATAACTACCCTCAAAGAAAATTGTCTCCGTGGGCATAAAAGCAATGATACGGTTACAGACATTTCGAAGAACTTCTTCAGAGTGGGTCACCACCATTGAGGCCCCCTGAAAACTCTCTATTCCCTCGCATAGGCCATCAATTGATTCCATGTCTAAATGGTTAGTGGGCTCATCGAGAAGAAGCATATTACAAGGAGTCGCCAAAATTTTTCCCAGCATCACACGTGCTTTTTCTCCCCCAGACAAAACTTTCACTTTTTTAAGAGCATCATCTCCTGTGAACATAATAGTTCCACAAATAGAGCGAATATTAGCGCGAGCAAGATTGGGATTGGCCAAGGTGATTTCATCTTCAACGGTATTTTTATCGCTCAACCGATCAATATTAGTTTGCCCAAAAAAACCTAATTGAGCATTTTGATGAAAACGAAAAACATCTTCTCGATTTGCTAATTCAATATTTTCAGCAATTAAATTGAGAAGAGTTGATTTCCCGCGACCATTTTTTCCAATAATCCCTAAACAATCCCCTCGCTTTAAAGCAAAGGAAAGATTGTTAATGAGAGTAGGGCCTCCCGGATAATTAAAACTTAAATTTTTGGCCTCAAATAATGTTTTTGCTTCAACATGGTTATAGCTAAAAGCAAACTCTAGGGTGCTCTCTTTTTTTAATGCGTCCTTCTGCCCCATCTTATCAATTTGCTTCATTTTTGACTGCGCCTGCGTTGCCTTAGAGGCCTTTGCCTTAAAGCGATCCACAAATTTTTGCAATTCTTGTCTTTTCTTATCTTCATTTAAACGCGTTTTTTCATAAGTTTCTTCTTCCAAAAGAACTTGCTCATAAAAATCACTGGTCTGGCCCTTTACCTTTTTTATTTTTGTGCGAACGATACCCATTGTATGATTCACCACCTCATCCATAAAAGCGCGATCATGACTGATAAGAATAATTTCATTTTTATAGCGCTTCAAAAAAGAAACTACGTAGCGCTGAGAGACAATATCTAAATAGTTGGTGGGCTCATCGAGAAGCAATAAATCAGGCTCCATCAAAAGAAGTTTCGCTAGATTGAGGCGAATTTGAAAACCACCTGAAAAACTCTGAGGTGCTCGACTTAAATCATTGTAGCTAAAACCAAGTCCCATTAAAATATCTTCGGCCATATAAGTTAAATAGCGCTCTTCTGGAGGAAAAATACTCATAACTTCTTCTACGATAGTGGGATAAGTAAAATGAAGATGCTGTTCGAGATAACCAATACGATAATTCTTTGGCATCACAATCGTTCCGCCATCATACCCTTCTCTATCCATTAAAATTTTAAAAAGAGTAGACTTTCCTGTTCCATTTCGTCCAACGAGACCAATTTTTTCACCTTTAGAGAGATTAAAAGACAAATCAGAAAAAAGTTCTCGTCCGCCGAAAAATTTCTGTAAACCAACAACCTGAATCATGAGCTAGACCTTGTGTGCTAAAGAGAAAATAAATAAAAGAATAAAAGAAAAAACTGTTATCCCCAAAAAAAGGAAAACATTATAAGAAAAAGCTATATCAAAATAATGAGCAGAAAGATACCACCCCAATCCCCCTGAAATAATCTGTCCTAAGAGACAAGAAGGAATCAAAAGGGCCATAAGGCGATAGCGCGTACTTTTTAGTGCATGGTGCATGGGAGGACCAATGAGCTCTAATTCCTTAAAGCTTTTGCGCTCCTGCTGAAAATCAGGCCAGAGTAGGCCTAGCAGAACAAAAAGTGCACAAATGATAACAGTGATTCCCATAAAATTAAAAAAAATGCTAATTTTCTCAAAAAAGAAAAGAAGCTTTTCTAATACCTCAGAAATATCGACATAACTGAGATTTGGCCAATCTTTTTCTAAAAGCAGAAGAAGAGATTTTTTCTGTTCTTGAGCAAGAGATGAGCTGACGGCCACAAAACTTTTAGGCGCATCTTCTAAAATGCCAGGGGGAAAGAGAACAAAGAAATTAGGGCGAAAGGAGTTCCAAAAAACGCGGCGCAGATTGATGATTTTGCTCTTAATCATCTCTCCCATAATATCAAATGTTACTTCGTCTCCTAGCTTCCATCCCATTCTTTTGGCATAGCGCTGCTCAACGGAAATTTCCACTAGATCGTCTTCATATCCTGTCTCTGAAAAAGGTCTCCCTTTGATAAGAGAATTACTCTCACCAAGATTTTGACGATAACTGAGGTTAACTCCTCTCTTTTTAAAAAATTTCTTGCGCTCTTCTTCTCGTTTATTGAGAGAAGAAAATAATCCTTTGAAGAAAGATTTTTTTTCGGGGACCTCTTCTAATTTGGCCCTCACAAGAGGAGAGATATCCAGGAGCGGAAAACCACTTTCTTTCATCATTTTTTGGAAAGAAGAAATTTGTTCTTCCTGTAAGTCTAAAAAGAAAAAGGTGGGACGCTCTTTGGTTGCATTGCTAGAGAGCTCTTTTTTAATGGAAAGTTGCAATTGAACTAGGGTAGAAAAAAGAAAGAAGGCCACTGTAAAGCTGAGAAAAACAAAAAAGTTTACTCCTTGAAGACGAGAGAGCTTGCGATGAGTGAGCTCTAAAGAGAAAAACTTCTTTTTAACTAACTTTATCAGAAGAAGAAGTAATTGATATCCCCCATAGCTCAAAGCTGTCAGCAATAATAGAACCCCTAGTAAGAGTGAGGCCAAAGTAATAGAGCGAATACAAAAGAGGGCCAAAAAAAAGATAAAGATTAAAAAAGGCAGAGATTTAAGAAAAGAAAAAGATAATCTTTTTTGAGGAGTCATTTCAATAGAGCGTATAAGAGACATCACATCATCTGGACGAAAAAGGGAAGCAAAGGGAATAAAGGCCAAAAGAGGTCCCAGAAGGATTACGGAAAAAGTAAGAAAGTAGTTTTTCATTAAAGGAGCAAGGAAGCTCATGGTCTCTAGAGAAGTAAAGTAAAGAGATATCATTTTTTTTATGACAAAAAAATTCAAAAACAAAGCAAGAGATGAACTTGAAAGTAAAATCATGAGAAAGAATAAAAAGACGAACAGGTAAATACTTTTTTTCTCCATGCCTCCAAAGAAAAGAATCCCAAACATTTTTTTGCGGCGACGATAATAATTGAGCAATAAAAAAATCACTCCCACTAAGGAAATAAGAGCACTAAAAAAATTGAGCAATTGCAAAAAACTCGTAATGCTATTGAAGCTGGCCGCCAATTGCTGGGAAGATTCACGATGGTTTTTTACTGTGATGGCAAGATCATCTTTGTAAAGCTGACCCAGCTTTTCTTCCACCTCGTGCATTTCTTTTTCATTTTGAACTTTAAAAAAGCGCTTATAGGTGGCCAGGTGACCAAAAACCTGCAGTTTTGTCGATGGTAAGGCAGCACTTTTTATAATAACGGTAGGGGCCAGAGAAAAAACGTTTCCCGTAAAAAGATTCTCCTCTCCTTTATCAATGACAGGAGAAAAAGAGCTCTCGCCTATCTGGACACTCTGGCAAGAAGAAGAAAAGAGATCTTTACTTAACAAAACTTCATTTTCTCTAAGATGATCTAGCTTTTTTCCATAAAAGGGAAAATTTTCGCCATAGGCCTTTAGACGAACTAACTTGGCCCCCTTACCACAGGTGGCCATCGTATAGAGTTCTGTACTATCGGAAAACTCAAGGCCCAGAATTTGCTGTGGGGGCAGCAAAAAGCGAGAGGTTAAAACGAGGTCGGCCCCCAAGAGTTTTTTAGACTGCCCTTCAATAACGTTTGAGCTGAGGGAAGAAAAATTAAGCAAAACTTGCATCACAAGAGTCAAAATAAAGAGCAAGAAAAAGAGATTAAAGGTGAGAAATTTTTCTCCCTTAAATTCCCGCCAAAGTAATTTCAGATTAAACGTCACAGATTCTTCCTTCTTTTACTTCAAAGAGATGGTCGACCTGCTTGGCCAATTCTTCATTATGAGTAACGAGAAGTAGTGTTTTGTTTTTTTCGCGCACTAATTTAAAAAGAAGGTCCGTGATAACCTGGCCTGTCTTTAAGTCGAGACTCCCCGTCGGCTCATCAGCAATAATAAGCTCCGGTCCATAAACCATGGCCCTGGCAATGGCCACGCGCTGATTTTCCCCACCGCTAAGTTGAGTGGGAAAATGGTTCATTCGTTGTTCGAGTCCCATTTCCTTTAGTAAAGAGGACGCTTTTTCTTCTGCCTTGTCATCGTCCATCATTTCTAAAAAGAGGGCCGCATTCTCAAGAGCGGTATAGTGGTCGATGAGATGAAATTGTTGAAAAACAAAGCCAATGTTTTTTGCTCGAAAAGCATGCCTTTTAGCGGAAGAAAGCGCCGTCAGATTTGTTTCATTAAAATAAATATCTCCCCTGTCAGGAAGATCAATTCCAGCTAGCATTGTCAAAAGTGTGCTTTTGCCACTACCTGATGGACCAATGAGAGCATGAATTTTTCCTCGCTCTAATTGAAAATTAACCTTAGAGAGAATATCAATTTTTTGATTTTCTAATTGAAAAGATTTTGCCAGATTTTCTACTTTAAGGAGATACTGCTCATCTTTATTCATTCTTTAATCTTTTTTGAGTGTAAAAAAATCCATGTAAGGTTCTATTTTTTCGGCGAGAATTTCATGACCTTTTTCATTAGGATGAAGTCCGTCTGAGAGGTTATACTCTTGGTGACCGGCGACTCCTTCTAGCATAAAAGGCATAAGAGAAAATGTTTTATCTGCTTGCTGTTTTTGAAAGTGACGCTGAATATCTTCATAGATTTTTTCAACACTACTGCTATATTTCATTCCAAGATTGGGAGGTGCTCTCATACCTAAGAGCAAAACAGGAATCTCTTTTTGCAGACAAAAATCGATGGCGGATTGAAGATTTTTTTTGGTGGCCTCTGGCGAAAGAGCACGCAAAAAATCATTGGCCCCCAGCCCTAAAACAACGAGATCGTAACTCTTCTCACCCTTACCTTTCAAGGCCCACTTTAATCTCCCCAGCGCACTCGCTGAGGTACTTCCTGAAATTCCTGCGTTTACCGCCTTAAAATCGCCTCCTCGCTTTTTTTGTAGCAAAGCAGGATAGGCCTTATTTCGCGGAATTCCATAGCCTTCCGTTAGTGAGTCTCCTAGAAACAAAACTTTCATGGGGAAAAGAGAGTGAGCAAAAAAAAGACAAAGAAAAAAGATAGGATAAGAAAATAAAATTACTCTCATTCTGTTTAGAAACCTCAATTTTTATCGTCAAAAGTCATGGTTTTGAAGTTTTTTATAAATGATGGCCCTTTAAAGGTTCTGCCATGAAAACTCAAATAAAGCCCTGGAGTAACAAGACGGCAGACCATCAGCCCTTCAATAATATTTTGCAGAGCATCGCTATTCTCAAATTCAAGAGGTCGCATGGCCCCTGTAAAAACAATGGGGCGCTGAATTTCTTCCTGGGGAATTTGCTCCTGGCAATGGGTCACAGATAAATCCATCGTATCTGTTCCGTGCAAAACTAAGATAGGGCGTCCTTCCTTCGCGAGCTCCCGCAGAGAACCGACGAGGATCTTCCTGTCTTCGTCATTCATATCGAGGGAGTCTTTTGCTAAGACTTTTTTTACTTCAATTTGAGAATAAGGAAGTCTTAATTTGGGAAGAAGTCGATTCTGGATTTCAGAAGGATAATTAACCAATAACCCATTTGACTCATCGTACGTTTTCTCAATGGTTCCCCCGGTTGTAACGAGGTAAATTTTTTCAATTTTTGAAGTATCGATGGTCATAACATTGAGGTCCTACAAATCTTTATGAGAATTAAGTAAAAATTATTGGCACATTCATTCTATTATAGCTTTTAAAAATTGTCCGACGCAAATTTTTTCTTCACTCTTGACATAAAAATAATAGATACCAACTTGTCGTCATCATTATTTATTTTAAAAGGAGACATTGTGGAAACGGAAAAAAAAGGTCAAATTAAAGCAAATACCCAGGATATTCTGCCCATTATCAAAAAATGGCTCTATTCTGAACACGATATCTTTCTCCGCGAGCTCATCTCCAATGGATCCGATGCTATCACCAAAAGAAAAGTTCTCTCTAGTAAAGAAAATCTTGAATGCCCAGAGGGACAAATCAAAGTCGTTCTCAATAAAGAAAATAAAACAATTCAAATTAGAGACAATGGTTTAGGAATGTCGGAAGAAGAAGTTGAAAGATACATTACTCAGCTTGCTTTTTCTGGTGCCAGAGAATTTATGGACACCATGAAAAAAGAAGGGGCCGACAAACAAGAAGAGATCATTGGTAAATTTGGACTTGGTTTTTACTCCAGTTTTATGGTCTCCGACAAAGTTGTCATTGAAACTCTCTCTTACAAACCAGGGGCCAAGGCCGTTCATTGGGAGAGTGATGGCGGAACTGAATATACCATCAAAGACTCTCAGAGAAGTGATGTTGGAACAACTATTACACTTCACCTTACAAAAGAGAGTGAGGAATTTCTTGAAGAGTGGAAAAGTAAAGAGCTCATTCAAAAATACTGCGATTTCATGCCAACGCCTATTTTTTTGGAACGCATTAAAACAACTGAAGAGCTAGAAAAAGAAGCAAAAGAAAAAGCTGAAAAAAAAGAAGGCGAAGAGGAAGATGTTATTGAAGAAGTAAAAGCTCTCAATGACCCTAACCCCCTCTGGAAAAAAGACCCCACAACTATTACAGATGATGAATACAAAGCATTTTATCAAAGACTTTTCCCTTATGAGCAAGAACCACTTTTTTGGATTCACCTCAATGTAGATCATCCTTTTGAATTAAAGGGAATCCTCTACTTTCCTAAGTTTAATCCTACAAAGCCTATCAGCGAAAACAGCATTAAGCTCTACAGCAAGCAAGTTTTTGTCTCTGACAATGTAAAAAATATTGTCCCTGAGTTTTTATCTCTCCTCAAAGGAGCTATCGATTCATCAGATATTCCTCTTAACGTTTCAAGATCTTCTCTTCAAGGTGATCCAAATATTAAGAAGATTTCTAACTACATTATTAAAAAAGTTGCCGAGTCTCTTAAAAAACTCTTCCAAAAAGAGCGCGAGCAGTATCTCAAAGTATGGGAAGATATCTCTTTGTTTGTAAAATACGGTGTTATCTCCGATGAAAAATTTGATGATCTTATGCGCGACAAAGTTCTTTTGAGAACGAGTAAAGATGATCTTCTCACCATGAGTGAAATTGAAGAAAAGACACCTGAGCAGTTTAAAGAAAAACTCAAAGGAAAGATTGTCTCTTTTGAGAAAGGAAAAATTGATTACGCTCTCGTTAAGATTTTTGAGGCCAATGAAGTTCCTGTCGTCATTCAAGATTCTTATATCGATCCACACTTCGCTCAACACGTAGAGTTTAAAAAGCAAAATGACAAAGAAATGAAATTTGTCTCGGGAGATAATGAAATTGAAAATCTTCTCGAAAGCTCTGCTACAACAGAAAAAGATGTGATGGCCAAAGAAGTTTTTGAAAAAATTCTTCTTGATGGAAAGAGTGAAGAAGATAAGAAAAACTTTGCCATTGAAATCAAAGGGCTTGCGGGACAAGAAACTCCTGCTTATATCAAAATTGACGAGTCATCGAAAAAGATGCAACAAATGTCTAAACAGTTTGGTCAAAACATGAGTTTTCCTCTTAAAAAGACATTAGTCATTAATCCTTCGAGCAAGCTTGTGGGAACGATTGTTTCTCTTTGGGATCAAGACAAAAAAGATCTTGCTAAAAAACTTAGCTGTCATCTTCAAGAATTGGCCGCTTTTTCTTGCGGAGATTTAGAAGAAAAAGAAGAGCGTCAACAATTTATTAACCGCACACAAGATCTAATGAGTGAGCTTAGCTCTTTGGCACTCTAAAAAAACTGATTATAATAAAAAGCAGTAATGTGGGATAAAATACTTCCATCATGGGTGACGTGATGGAAGTAATTCCCTTTAAACCAAAAAGAGAAACAAAAAAACTCACCATCAAAATCCCCACGATGCCACTTTTTTCTTTAACCTTCATCATCTTTAAAAAATCACCATAAACTCGTGTCAGGGCCATTAAAGTCCCAAAGCAAGCAAGAGTAACGGTAAGGGCCACGGCCATTTTTGCTTTTTCGCCTAAAATCATTTCTGAAAGGATGAGAAAAAGTTTTTCGCTGGGAATATCCCAGATGGCAGGAGCATAAAGTGATGCTACAAAAATCATAAGAGAGTAGACAGAAGTAAGAATAAAAAGGGCCAGACAAGAGGCCTTAACAATTATTCTTTTTTTTCTTTTCGAGTGACCTAATAAACTTAAAATGGAAGAGACAAAGAAAAAAGAAGCGATCAAGTCCATGGTATTATAGCCCATTTTTAGGCCAAGCCAGAAGGCCTCAGAGAAGTTCTGCACTTGATAATTCTGTAGAGCGATGGATTCTTCTCTACTGATGCTCTCGAATCCTCCTTCTGATACTCCTGCAACAAGGACTCCCAATAATAAAAAAAGCAACACAGGTGTTAAAAATTTTCCCAGTATCTCAATAAAAGCACTCTTTTTAAAAAGACAAAAATAAGTCAAAAGACAAAAAAAGGCCGAAAAGGCAGCAAAAGGAAGAGAGGAAAAAAGAGCGCGTGCTCCTTCGTAAGAAAGAGTAATACAGCGAGGAGAAGATCCTAGAGGAATCCAAAAAGTAAGCAGTAAGAAACGAAAAAGGAAGGCCGGCCACTTTCCCATAAGAGAAAAGAAGCTTGTTACATTTCCCTCAAAGCGCAAAATTGAAATAACGCCAAGAAGAGGTAGAAAGACACCCGAGAGAATAAAACCAAGGGTTCCTGTCATCCAAAAATCACCTCCATTCACTCCCAGCTGAAGAGGGAAAATTAAATTTCCTCCCCCAAAAAACATGGAGAAAAGGGCCAAACCCAAAATAATAAATGAAGTTTCTTTAGTGTCGTTCATCTTTGCTATCCTCACTACTCTCTTTTCATTGAATAAAAATCATTATGCATGTATTCCTACTAAATATGAAAGATTTTCTACAACTCACTCCCCTCCTTGTCTTCATTCTCCTCTACTCTTTTGTTAATTTCACGATGCCGGACATCTCTTACGAGATTAAAAATGGTCTTACTCTGGCCTTCGCCTTTCTCTCTTCTTTCTATGCCATTCTCATTTTTCCTAAAAAAGAAAATACCAACAAAATTTCTTTTTTTCTTAAAGGAATGGGGCAAGAATCTGTTCAGTGCATGACACTTATCTTTTTTTTAAGCAGCATTTTTTCTTACAATCTTGAAAAAACAGGTTCTATTCAGAGTGCCATCGCTATTGGTCAAGAGCTCATTCCCGCCTCTTTTTTGCTACCAGGACTTTTTCTCACCATTGCTCTTTTTTCCACTGCCCTGGGATCATCTATGGGAGGCATTGCGGCCTTCACTCCTTTTGCCTTAGAGCTCTCGCGCCTAACAGATTATGATCCTGCTCTTTTAGGGGGAATTGTTGTGGGTGCTTCCATGCTAGGAGATAACCTTTCTCTTATTTCAGATACAACAATTGCCGCCACAACCATATTGGGCCAATCAATGAAGGAAAAATTTCGCTTTAATATCAAACTCACTTTTTTTAGCACTCTTATAACTATCGCAATTTTAATGTTTTTTTATCCTGCCAACACAGACTTTATCATTCAAGAAAAGAAAGGGATTGGATTCCAGGATATTATTCTCATTCTCCCCTATCTATCGATTCTCGTACTTGCTTTTTTTAATGTTCACGTTATTGCTTTGCTTTTCTTTGGTAACCTCATGAGCGGAGGGATTGGTCTCTTTTTTGGAAAAATAACACTCATTGAATTTCTCTCTTCGTTCTTTCTTGGTCCAATGGGAAACAGCGGTATTATTCACGTTATTTTTCTTGTTCTCATTATCTCTGGAATGGCCTTTCTCATTCAAGAATCAAAGAGTATTGAAAATATTACCAGTCGCTTTCTCGTGAAAATGAAAAGGCGGGAACTAGAACTTTCTTCGGCGCTGTTGGTTTTTGTTTTAGATCTCTTTTTGGCCGTGAATACATTGGCCATTTTAATGAGCGGTCCTATTGTGAAAAAGTGGCATGAAAGTGCCGATGAGCAAGAAAGACCAAAGCTCGGTCGCCTTGCCTCTATTCTCGATATTTTTTCCTGCATCCCTCAAGGGTTAGCGCCTTATATGCCTCAAATGCTTTTGTGCTCAACACTTTTAGGCATCAACCCTACTGATCTTCTCGCTCACTCTCACTATCAGTATTCTTTGGCCGTAGTCACTCTGGTCTCAATCTTCTTCTCTCGCTAGAAGAAAAGTGACATATTTTTCAACGCCTTCTTCAAGGGTAGAGAAATTAAAATGAGGAAAGGCCGCCTTGAATTTTTTCATCTCAGCTTTTGTATAGTACTGATATTGATTAATAAGATGAGCTGGCATTTCCCTATATTCTATTTTTGGTTCTCGCTGCATACTTTTAAAAGTGGCCAGCACAAGATCATTAAATGTTCTCTCTTGCCCTGTTCCTAAATTGTAAATACCACTTTTAATCATTTGAGAAGACTCTTTAGAAAAACAAATCATGGCCTTAACCACATCTCCTACATAAATAAAGTCACGCAACTGCTCTCCGTCTTTGTAATCTTTTCGGTGAGATTTAAAGAGACGAAATGTTCCTTCTTTTTTAATACTGTAAAAGGCCTGATTCACAACAGAGATCATAGATCCTTTATGGTTTTCAAAAGGGCCATATACATTGAAAAACTTAAGTCCATACCAGTGACGAGGAATTTCTTGATTTTTTCTTTTAAGCATCCATAAATCAAAAAGGTGTTTTGAATAGCCATAACCATTAAGAGGAACGAGCTTTTCAATGGCCTCATGATCATCACTATAACCATTTTCACCATTGCCATAAGTAGCACCAGAGCTAGCATAGATAAAAGGGATCTCTTTTTCTTGGGCCAACATACTCATCTGCTTAGAAAACTCATAATTATTTTTCATGAGAAAACTCAAATCTGTCTCAGTAGTAGAACTACAAGCACCAAGATGAAAAATAACTTTCAAGTTAAAACTCTTTAACTTGCTCCATAACTTTTCTTCATTATCTTCATAGTGGGCCACATCAATATAGTCAGTAAACTTCAATTCACGTAAGTTCTTCCAATGATCTCCTTTCCCTAGATTATCCAAAATAAGAATATCTCTTTCACCTTGATTATTGAGTTCTTGAACAAGACAAGATCCAATAAATCCGGCCCCACCTGTCACTAAAATCATTTCTGCTATCCTTGTTTTTTATTTTTTAAAATATAATTCTCATACTATCAAGAGTCAGAGAAGAATTTTCCATGGCCTCTTTAAGGATCTCTTTTTTTGCCGTAAAAAAGTCTATTTCATCGGCAAGATCGAGTTTATTTTTTTCCGCAAAAGAAGTAAGTCTCATAATCTCTTCATTGAGATTTTTTTCCATCAAGTTCACTTTGTTTTCAATAAAGCTTGCTGCCTGAACTCTTCCTAGATCTGTGGCCATTGTTGTCCACCCATTAATCTTTTCTTTTCCTATACTTTTAACTTTAAAATGATCTTCGCGAGATCCTTCTTTTACTTTTTCATCCATTTCATTTTTTGCATATTTTAAAGTAAAATCATTCCCCTCATTATCCATCATAATGCGAATCATGGTGGTAGGGAAATAGCTATCAGGATCGAGGTTACGTGGGGCCACACATTTGAGGATAAAAAAACTTTCAATAATAACTTTCTTTGTTTGATTATTTTTCCAACGGCATACACTGACTCGACCAAAACTATGCCCTAGCAAAAACTCCATAATCCCTGTCACCATAGGATGATCCCAAGTTAAAAAGAAAAGATCATCTCGAGCGATGGCCAAGTCACGACGATAAGTAACACTAACCCCTTCAGGGGGAAGACAAGGAAAATAAGGAACAAACATATTTTCACTGGGAAGAAGAAATTCAACACCCTCTGCATGATCTTCTACATCAACGCCCAAGGTATTAAAAATATCATCCATGTATTCGCGAAGATCTGCTTCTCCGTCATACTGAGCTATTTGCTCTACAATCTCCATTGATTGTTCATAATCAAAAGAATTTAACTCCACAAGACGGTCGCGCCCACTTTCCAGCAAGCGAAAAATCTCTGCGTACTCCTCTCTCGTTCGACGAATTAAATCTTCCAGCAACTCTCCTTCTTTCTCAAAGAAGACATGTGCTCTCGCTCTGGCCATGGCCAAATCTTTCTTGAAAAGATCAAAGAGTTTCTCCCCTGCTTTTACGGGAGTTAGAAAAGCATTTAATCCCATTTGAAACCATTTGAAGAAGACCTCTTCAAAACTTTTTTCAATATAAGGAACGTGAATGCAAACATCAAATTTTTGCCCAATGCGATCGAGGCGTCCAATTCTCTGCTCCAGCATTTCAGGCGTTTTGGGCAGATCAAAAAGAATAAGATTTTTAGCAAACTGAAAATTGCGCCCCTCACTTCCAATTTCAGTGGAAAAGAGAACTTGCGCTCCTTTGGGGTCACTAAAATAAGCGGCCTGACGATCGCGGTTGAGGAGCGAGAGTTCGCTGTGAAAAACGGCATACTTTAGAGGAATTTGATTCTCTTCAATATACTGCTCAATAGCAAAAACGATATCTTTCGTTCGACAAATAAGCAGTGTTTTTTCTTCTTTGCTCTCCATCAGAAAATGGAGAAGCCAGCGAAGTTTGACATGAAAAATCTCTTCACCTTCTCCTTCTCCTTTCCTCAGCACAAGAGGATGTTCAAATAAAACTCTTTTGGGGAAAAGATTAAATCTTTCTGTAATACTTGTTCTCGAATTTCTAAAGTAGGCGCGTCCCGTTCCGTAGAGATCTACCAGAAGCTTCACCGCCCCTTCTTGATTTCCAGCAAGACAGAGTTCTTCTATTTCACTAAAAATATCTGGCGATAAAAATTTCTTTAGTTTCTGCAATGTCTCTTTT
>NODE-343-length-16511-cov-6.16857_pt1 | contig 16511 bp, 14 predicted proteins | sample MGYA00139097_ERZ477577 | MGnify/ENA metagenome assembly ERZ477577
TGTTCGTTGACCGCATGATTCGCTTTATAAATCGCTTGATACTTTTCATACTCCTGGGAATCAGCACCATATTTATCCAGCATTTCATCTCGTTTCGTGATGGGTTCTTGCTCTGTTTGCCAAATAGTATCCAATACCGCCACGAGCTGCTGAGCCGCCACGATACTGTCTTGTGCCATTTGAGCTTGATCCGTATTACTCTTGATTTTGGAACAGGATACAATCAACAACATAGTTAAGATAAACAAAGATGTAGTTTTCATAATTGAATAATTTTTAAGCACTGATACTTGTGAGTAATAAGATTAAATTTTCTGTTTTAACACCATCGATCCGTTCTTTTTCCCATATAATCGGAAATAATACCAGGCAGCGATACCGCCAATAAAAGAAAAAAAAGCCAACATCCAAAATACATGTTGGAATCCCGTTTCACCGGATGTATTTTCCAGGAGATATCCCATCATCGCCCCTGTGAAAATATCTGGAGTATAACCGATCAGTGAAATGAGGCCAACTGCTGTTCCAGTAAGCACCAGTGGAATTTGACCCCGTTCCATCACGGCAAAATAAAGTGAGCGGGCTGAATACACGCCGGTTGCTACGATTACTATTGACATCAAAAATAAAAGTGACGAGGCGTCAGGAATTAACCCAAAAGCAAATAATAATGCACCTAAAAGTGATATAACAAAACTGATGACCAACCAAAAAGTGGTTTGTGTTCTGTCAGCCAACACCCCAATTAAAATGCCAATGACTGGACGAATATATAATAAAAAAGTACCCACTTGAGCAGATTGAACCTGGTCATAGTTCATTATCTCAAGGGCATATAATGAAAACACATCAGTTATTTTGTATCCTACATAAGCGCATAGAATAATGATCATCAGCAACCAGACAGACGGCAATTTCAAAACCTCTCTGACCTCCGCTAAGGTTATTTTTTCAAGTATTACCCTCTTTTCTATGCTGCGATCCAATTTCATGAAGAACCAAGCCAACAGACCAACCAGGATCACTAATCCTGAACAAGCCAATATGACGAACCTGAAGGCTGCCCGGCTTTCTGAGACAGTAGCACCCGAGATGTCTGAAGAAATAAACAATGAAAAAATAAACACACCCATAGTTCCGAATAATGCGCCCACCAACCCACGGCCACCATCCAAAAAACCAAATGCCTTTCCCTGAGATGCGGGCCCACCCCAAATACGGGTCGCCTTGATCATAGGAGCCCAAAATAAAAATATGGTCGTAAAACCCCAATACCCATAAAGGATCATTAAGGCCTTATAACCGGGAAATGTTGCATATACGAATCCTCCCAGTCCGGTCATCCATAGTGCCACTGCAATAAGTTTTCTTGGAGGATATTTATCCGCCAAGGGGCCTCCAAACAAATAAGATAACAAAGCTATAATGCCATATACCGAGAAACACAGGCCCAGCTCAAGATTATCAAGACCAAATACATCAAGCACTGTAGGTCTAAATATTCGGGACAATACGAAGGGAAGAATAAAAACAGACTCCCCCGCCAGTATCAGTAATAAGAGAAAGTGCCAAGGGGCCTTGTTTTGACGCATTGAGTTTAATAGAATAAGATTTTAAGCATATGAATAAATAATCTTGCCTAAAGATACCTTTTTCTTTATCTTAGAGCTCCTCTTGATCACTTAAATTAAAGGCAGTGATGACTTTTTGACAAGAGCCTCGCAGGTTAAAGGCGCCTATTTAAACGCTAATCAACCCGTGACAATGAGATCATTTTTTTATCAAGTTCGATAACTATTTTAGTAGGCCTGGACATTAAAACAGGTTGCTCGTCCTATATAGTTTTCACCAAAAAATAGAGGTTACTATATTGCTAGATAAACTATTATTAATTAATTCTTAAAACCTATAGGATTATGGCTAAAAAACCGAAAATCAACACACTGGTAACCATGTATGTCAATACTGAATTTCCCGGTTTGTCTCAGGATAATATTGAAGATCATGTTTGGATGGGAGACAGCAATGGTGACGTTGCAAATAATAATGCAGGAAAAGTTAAAGACTATTTTACCGTTTATCAAGACGGGAAAGATCCTTTGGAACTTTATATTGACCCTAAAATAACCGTTAATCGTTAATAAAAATGTCGCGTCCCACATTAAAAGCCTGTTACTATCTAATAGGCTTGTTTTGTTTCTGTTTTCAATCAATTTCTGCACAGGATCAGAGGGTCGCAGACAGCCTAGCAATTATTTATAGTACAGACGAGGCTGAAGGAGTTGAAAAGCTGGAATTACTTAAGAACCTATCCTTTAATGAAAAAGAGAATCGCATCCTGGGAATGCAATATACTGAGGAATTGATAAGGCTCTCAAAGCTATGGAATAATCAAAAGTACTTGTATAGCGGGTATCTTCAAAAGGGATTTAAGCACAATTTTTTAGGTGAATCAGAAGAAGCGTTGGCTGCTTTCTATAAATGTGCGGAAATTGCTTTAGAAGCAAATGATATTTCCAAAGAAGGTACGGCCTACAGTGCTATTGCAGATGTCTATTCCACCTTGAATAATTTTGAAAATAGTGAAAAATACTATGCTAAGGCCATCAATTTATTAAGAATTTCCCAGGATTCAATTTATCTTGCCAGTGCCTTATTAAATGCAGGTGACACCTATTTCAATAATCAAAAATATAATGAGGCCATCGATTATTTTGAGGAGTCAGGTCAAATTTATAATGATATCAACTATGAAATTGGAAAGGCCTACAATTTAGGAAATGTAGGCATGGTCTATGCTGAGCAAGGGAACGATGCCCTCGCAGAACAAAAAATAAATGAAGCTTTAATTATTCTCGAAAAAATCAAAGATTACTATCCCATTTCGGTCTATCTAACTTATATGTCTGATATCTATCTGCGAAAGAACAATTGGACAAAAGCTCGAAATTATGCCCAAAGAAGTCTGGATCTTGCTCAAAAGTATGGTTTGAAGGAACAAATTAGTGATGCAAACCTAAAACTCTTCGAGCTTAATCAACAAAAAGGTAATTTCGAAAAATCCATCGACTATTTACAAAATTACTACACGTATAGAGATAGTATTCTGAACATTGAAACCGTTGAAAAAATGGCTGATTTAAGAACGAATTATGAAGTCTCTCAAAAACAGGCTGAAATTGACCTAAAAGATGCTGAGGTTGATTTACTCAATGAGAAACAACGAAGCCAGCGCGTTACCATCATTGCTGCGGTTCTGGGATTGGGTTTACTAATGATACTCGCTTTGGGATTGTTCAGACGCAACCGATTTGTCCAAAAAACCAGTAATCTTATTCAGAAAGAAAGAGATCGTTCAGATCAGTTGCTGCTCAATATTCTCCCTGAAGAAACGGCGAAAGAACTTAAGGATAAAGGTAAGGTAAAGGCTAAAAAATTCGAATCCGTAAGTGTTTTATTTACCGATTTCGAAGGTTTCACTCAATATTCAGCTAATCTTTCTCCTGAAGAACTCGTTGAAAGCGTAAACTACTATTACTCAAAATTTGATGAAATCATGGAAAAATATGGTCTGGAAAAGATCAAAACGATTGGCGATGCCTATATGGCTGCCGGGGGGCTGCCATTTCCTTCAGATGACCATGCTCTAAAATTGGTGCAGGCCGCATTTGAGATCGTAGAATTTGTGAAGGAGTCGAAAAAAGTAGATCCGTATAACATGACACGTTTTGCTATCCGTATTGGTATACACACGGGTCCTGTAGTCGCCGGAGTGGTAGGGACCAAAAAATTTGCCTACGATATCTGGGGTGATACCGTAAATATTGCCTCCCGCCTGGAATCAAACTCCGAACCCGGCAAGATTAACATCTCCGACAGCACCTTCCAGCTTGTCAAGGATCAATATAAATGTACTTATCGAGGTGAAATAGAAGCCAAAAATAAAGGCATGATGAAAATGTATTTTGTAGAAGGAAAAGCTCCGGATCAAGCCTCGAAAGTAGCTATCTGATTACTTAACCGTCATCACCCTTTCGTATATGATTCTTCGCTCAAAGCCATTTGGGGTTAATTCATCCATTTTCGTTTTTCCTACTACATCATCCCATGCTGCTGCGTTCGGGGAATTATCAGAGGTTTCGGTAAATCGAAGATAATCCAGTACATCATTCAGCTCATCGAACCCGTCCACGGTAAACACTGAAAAACGATCTTTATTCCCTAAAGGATACACCACCGACATCATACCCCAATAGGTCATTTTATTCATAACATTATTGATACTGGCCTCGTGTAAAGGCTTCCATAATGATCTGTTTTCCTGAATAAAAGCCGTTATATCAGTAGGTTTGGCATAATTCACCAATGCGTATTTATAATCTCCCTCAATCTGTTCTTCCATTTGTACATAATAATCAAATGTTGTCGTTGTAAAAGAAGTAGTTTCAATATCTGCGGGTTTGACGTCGCCAAGGGCATCCAAATTGTCGGACCAGACCTTATTGAGATTCATTTTGTCAAGATTTTTAAACGTATTCACAAGCACGTAATTTGGAGAGGAGCCATCGGCACTGAAAATACCAATTTTTCGCCAAAGTGTCCAGGATTGCATCTGGCCTTTTTTAATAGCGGCCTTTGCTACTTTGGACCAATGCTCTGTTTCCCGTTCTACAAATTTTGCCTCCTGATCAGCAGGCACATAACGATATTGTAAATAACTTATTTGCCCATTTATTGAAGTGGCAAAAAACATAGCAATTAAAATAAAACATAGATTTTTCATGATAAGAAACATTAAAATTAAAAACTCCCGTTAAGTTACGGAATTTTTTTGGTTGATTTAAATAATGTCAACTATTTGCAGGTACTTATTCTTACAATTCCTCTTGTCTTATCACTCGGTAAATAATTAAACACTTTCGGAAATGAAATGGTGCCCTTCGTCCTTTGATTTGACTTTGGCAATAGTGATAATACTATATTTAGATTTTAAGTGTGTTTACTACTAATCAATTAATCAGACAAGAATGAATCAAACTACCCAACAACTCGGCCCTGTTACCGGAGTTGAAAGAATTGGATCACTGGATGTGCTTCGTGGCGTTGCACTCCTGGGCATATTATTAATGAACATCACAGGTTTTGGCCTGGACTTTTGGGCCTATGTAGACCCCACGGTTCAAGGAGGATCCGAAGGGTATAACCTTTATGTCTGGATCATGAACAACATGTTTTTCGAAGGCACCATGAGGGCGATGTTCTCCATGCTCTTTGGGGTTGGGATGGTACTCATGACTACGAGAATGACTGAAAGAGGAGGGGGCATTGAGGTGGCTGATATCTATTATCGAAGAACTATCTGGTTGCTTATTTTTGGTGTGATCCATGGTTATTTGATTTTGTGGACCGGAGATATATTATTTGCCTATGGTCTTTATGGATTGTTTTTGTTTCCATTTCGAAATACTTCTCCTAAAAAATTAATCGTTGCGGCAGGTGTTCTATCTCTGATTGGGATGTCACTAGCTACTTATGATTACAACCATAAAATGAAGTATCTGGAGCAATATAATACGGCGCAGACCTATGAAAACGAGGCTGATATTCCCGAAGATATTATGAAAGGAAAAGTTGCATGGGAAGCATTGGTCGCTGAAATGAAACCGACTAAAAAGAAAGTTCAGGAAAATACGGAAAGCATGCATCAGGGGTATTTTGACCTCGTATTGTTTCTTGCTCCGATCAATCGCTTTATGCAAAGTACCTTTAATTACGATTACAATCCCTGGGACGTGTTAGCCATGATGCTATTAGGGATCGCATTATATAAACTTAGAGTTATCACTGCTGAGCTGAGCTATAAATCCTATCTGATCATGATGGTCCTGGGATATGGCATCGGACTATCGGTAAATTATTACGAGACCATGCTTATTCTCAATAATGATTTCTCTATTGAGGCATTCTATAAGGCTGGAATCACCTATGGGATAGGGCGAATTGCGGTTTCATTCGGTCATATTGGTCTTGTCATGATCTTCTGCAAATTAAATATCATTCATTTTCTTAAAAGATCACTCGCGGCCGTTGGCAGGATGGCATTGACCAATTACATTATGCACTCTGTTATTTGTGCCATAATTTTTACCGGAGTGGGTTTCGCTATGTTCGGAAAACTTCAGCGATATGAGTTGTATTATGTTGTGGTTTCAATCTGGATCTTTCAGCTAATTGTGAGCCCCATTTGGTTAAAGCACTTCAGGTTTGGGCCCCTGGAATGGATGTGGAGAACAATTACCTACAAAAAAAAGCAGCCTTTTAAAAGACAATGACTCAAAGATTTTGATTAATGGTATATGAACGATCAGTTATATGAACTGTTTTCAAAGAATATTCCATGATATTAGTCAAGATGAGGCATTCTCTGAGGTTAAAATCTTCATTGCTCTTGCTGTAAGGCATAATCGATTGCCATTTTGATTATATTTGGGATGCAACTAACTAACCTCATGATTCCCGTATTTAGAAAAATCCGTAAAAAAATGGCAGACGAAAACAGACCTATAAAGTATATGAGATATGCCATCGGTGAGATTGCCCTAGTGGTGATAGGAATACTTATAGCGCTTCAGATTAATAATTGGAATGAAAATAGAAAGGCCGATAAGTTTGAACAAGAAATTCTTTATCTCATCGATCAAAATCTTAAAAGTGATTCCATTTCATTAACGATGGAACTGTTCAAAGCCAAACAAGCCATAGCATTGACCGACCGATTACTGGAGCAAGTGTCTCAAAAAAACTACGGTGACAGCATAAATAATTGGATGGGAAAAATTATTTCTTTCGAACGATTCAAATCTCAATCCAGCGCTTTTGAAGTGTTGAAAGCGAAAGGAATAGAAACCATTTCAAATAAGGAACTCCAACTGGCATTGATCTCATATTATGATGAAAGTCTATTTAAGTTGTATGAAGGGTTGGAAGATGTTGAAGACTCCTTTAAAAGAGATTGGATTCCGGTCATAAAAGAAGATTTTTCGGATTTTAATTTTATGGATATTAACACGCCCAATAACTCAAAAGAGTTCTTCGAAAAGCATTCTTCAGTTGTTCTCTTCAAGATGTATAAAGACAACAGGCAAGGATCGGTTGGTTATTTACAAAATGCATTAAAAGCTAATACCGCTATTAGAAGTCTCATCAAAAAATAGCAGGTATATGGGGGGATTTATTCGGAAGGTTGTACTACTGCGTACGGTAATTCTTCATAAATTCATCTAGCGTCATCGTTGGCTTCAAATTTCTGGACTTATAATGCTCCTGATAAATCTGATATGATCTTTTGGCAAATCTACTGATTCGCGAAGTTGAACCTATTTCATCTTGTAATTTTGTTTTCATAATAGAAGTTTTTAGAGGGATTAACTTTCCTTATTGTCTAGTCGTCAGTGTAATAGTACGAAATTAATACTAACTTTCCAAATAATTGGTAAAATAAGCATTCCGTAAAATAACTTGATGCCCGAACTCGCTATCTCAATGCTTTATTTCTATTTTTTTAACATAACTCTTTCTCATTTAAAAATGTTTGGCGATTTTTGCTAAAATATTAATTATGATTATAGGCCTGCCCAAAGAAATTAAAAACAACGAAAGTCGCGTTGCTATTACTCCCGCCGGAGTATTCGAATTAGTTAAGAATAATCATACGGTTTATGTACAGCAAAGTGCCGGTTTTCACAGTGGTTTTGAAGATGAAGATTATATGCAGACAGGGGCAATTATGCTGCCTACTATCAACGATGTATATGAAAAAAGTGATATGATCGTTAAGGTCAAGGAGCCGATCGAAGAAGAATACGATTTAATTCGTGAAGGACAAATAGTGTTTACTTATTTTCATTTTGCCTCAAGTGAAAAGCTAACGAGGGCTATGATCAAAAGCAAGTCTGTTTGTATTGCTTATGAAACTGTTGAAGATAAAAATGGTACTTTACCGTTATTGACACCAATGTCTGAAGTTGCGGGTAGAATGGCAGTTCAACAAGGCGCTAAGTATTTGGAAAAACCTATCAAAGGCAAAGGAATTCTATTGGGTGGAGTTCCAGGAGTAAAGCCTGGAAAAGTATTGATTTTAGGTGCTGGAGTCGTTGGTGTACAGGCCGCAAAAATGGCTTCTGGCTTGGGCGCTCATGTTACAATTATGGATATCCATATGGATCGATTAAGATATGTTAATGATGTATTACCAAGTAACGTAGTTACCGAGTTTTCTAACGAATATAATATCAGAAAGCATATTAAAACACATGACCTTATTATAGGTGGCGTATTAATTAAAGGAGCAAAAGCGCCTAAATTAATTTCCAGAGATATGCTAAAAGATATGCACTCGGGTACGGTTTTGGTGGATGTTGCGGTGGATCAAGGCGGATGTATGGAAACAACAAAGGCAACTACACATGAAGATCCTACTTATATTATTGATGATGTTGTACATTATTGCGTGGCCAATATGCCAGGAGCTGTACCTTATACCTCAACAAAGGCACTCACAAACGTTACTTTACCTTTTGTCTTGCAGTTAGCGAATAAAGGGTGGGTTCAAGCTTGTGAAGATAATGAATGGTTGAAAAAAGGCGTAAATATTGTCAACGGAGAAGTGATTTACAAAGAAATTTCTGAAACTTTTGATTTGTAAAAACTATCAGGCCATACTTTTGGATGCATCTATATCGTTCAATATTATTTTTATTTTCATTTTGCCTCAATCCATCCCAAAATAGCATTCGCAACAAATCTCGGTTCAGGGGGCAAAGAATAAATATCTTTTTCGTAATTTTTATTATACGGTGAAATATTCATGACCTCGCCATCTACCACCAAAGTGCTGCTACCACCAGGGTCAAAGCCCATCGCTTTATCCATTCCATAATCTAATAGAATATCTGCCATATCGAAATGAGTAGCCCCTACAGATTCTCTAATTCTTCCATTTACCATAAGTACCATGAGTTTACCTTCTTTGGTTATACCGACGGCTATTTTTGGTCCTCGCATATCCGTAAAATCTAACCTGGCCGCCTGCGTTTTAATCGAGTTGGCTGTTTTCCAGCCTTCCTCTTCCATATTCAAGATTTGTTTCCCCTTGTCAATTAACATAGGCCCGGCTTCGATTGCATAGGATATTTCGTCCCAATTATAGGGATTCTCTTCAGGCTCCATCAATTTGATATGAATAGGTTTACCTTCTTGAAATAGATCACTTGAAAACAATTCCGAAGGAATGGATAAAGTGATTCCTACAGGAATAATACTTGCTTTTTCTTTGGGTTTTGTCTTAATGATCTGTTTTACTGTGTTTCCCGCTACCCTTATTATTATGTTACCATCGCCTTCAATAGTTTCTTCACTATGAGACAAATCGTAATAACAAGGTTCTGAACTGCGGTGTTTATTATAGTTAGCAGCTGGAAATACTAGATCCTTTTTCTTCCCCCTTACAACAAAGCCTGCTTCGCTATTTACCTTTCTTATATCCACATCACCGTTTTTATAAATGATAAAAGCCGGTTTATTGAAAAGTGGCGGACAGAATACTTTGTTGTTCATGATCAACAAACCGAGAGGTGAACCAATATATGTTTCTGCCAAACCAAGCTTGCCTACCAATTCGGGATTGAGAATATAACCTCCGTTCCAAGCCAGTTCTATTTTATTCTTGTTGTTACTCTTTTTCTTATATTCCTTTACAAGACCCGGTACATTTTTTGGCTTCTCATTGGCAATGTGGGCCGCAAATTTCCAGTTGTGCTCTTTGGTGTCAATTTCGGCCAATACACCACCCCAAGGCAGACCATCATTGTAAACACCCCCGGCAAATGACGATTTCACTTTTTCAACCTTTTGACTATCGCTCAACTCCTGCTTGATTTGCCCTAAAAGTTTTGCAATTGGAGTCCCATTATCAACGGCATCTTTAGAAATAATACGCAACAACTCCTTCTCGCCCATCTGGTTTTTAAGATCCATGTATAAATTGCTCTTTAAGACAGTTTCAAAATCTTTTGCAGTTTGAATAGGTGTGGGATACGCGAGCGTAGTACGAACACCTGCAGGTACAAATTGAATAAATCCACTACCCTTGGGGATGCCCATAATTTTAGCAGTCATTTCATATATGACTTTCCCTATATGGAAATGATCAATCTCAATGATATCGGTCATCATTGCAGCATATTCACCATTGGTAATGATAAAACCGTTTGATTCTTTGATCTCTCGTAAAATCTTTATCGCCTTTGCGCCCATCTGCGGAAAATGAACCCCTTCTGACCATTGTCTCGTTTCCACTATTTGAACCACACCCGCTTTGTATAACAAACCTAGCTCCGGCTCTTTCCCACTTTCCAGATACTCTCTAATATCGGCGCTTGAGAACCATTTTGTAATTCTGGGTTCGTGAATAAAAATATAGACCTTTTCTAATCCCTGACCTTTCTCTTCGAGTACTTCTGCTGTAAGCTCTTCCTGTATGCTGAGTTTGAGCTGGGCGCGAATGGGTTGTAACACAAAATATTCCAATTCGTGTTTAATATAACGTCCTGGGAAATAGCCTTTTGGAACATTCTTCTTTAAATTTCTGGTTAATATTTTTCTGTCATCTATACCCAAAAAATTACTGTTGGTCAATTGAAAAAGGGCCAATTCCCAATCCGCAAAAAACTGTGGAGCCAGGGTTAAATCAGCCAAATTCTTTGGTTTAAAAACATCGTTATAGATCATATTTACCAATCCAGTTACTTCCTGGTAGGTAAAAGACTGATAAGCATAGGATTTTTTGTTTCTATGCCGGTATGCAAGTGCGTGATCATGTCTGATCAAAAATTCTCCATCAACATAGTTAAAAATATCATCAATGGTGTTATAGTATTTATGAATGAGTTCCAAATTGGTATTAACTAAATCAGGAATGTCATTTTCCATCATTCTGGCATAACTCATTACTTTTCCCTTAATAAGTTGCTCTTCAACTCTGAAAAAACTAGGATCAATTAATGATTTTAAGTAAAGCATAAATGACAAGCGGCCATAACCTGGCAGATAATGTCTTGTCTTTCTGTTGAGTATAGTATCAAGATCCTCATTGGAAAAATTAACCAATTTATTATATGAATTCAATAAATTTACAAGTTGAGGGTTTGCATCCGTTTCGGTTGCACACAGCTGTAAATGTACCCTGCTCAGAATATATTTCATACTATTTTGCAAAGAATCCAGACTATAGCGTTTGTTAATTACGCTTCTGTTATGCGTTACATCTAACATTCTGTTTTGAGGATAAAACACATGATCACATATTCTTTCCGCCAATCGTTTGGGAATTTTAGAACCCTTAAACTCTAAAACATTTAAACGCAACGATTCATCTAAATGACGACCAATAACTTCATCATATACTTCTCTAGGCTCGTATTGCCTGCAAAAAATGGGGGTCCCGCAAGCAGCAGCTTCAATAATCGGCAAGCCTCTACCTTCGGTTTGACTGGGTAACAAAATCAAGGAGGCTACATCGTATAGCTGTTCAATGTCTAATGGTTTCTTGTATTTTTTCTTAAATTCATTTTTATCAAACTCACTAAACAAGAACCCCAGAAGCACTCTTGACCTGAATTCTTTAGGAAGCTCTTTCAAGAAATTTTTAAAATCCTGTTTTAATTCGTGATAATAACCCTGCTGTCCATGAGGGATTGGTCCTGAAACTATTAAGGAGAGTTTTAATTGCGGGTTCGTAATAAATTTCTCGTAAAAGGATTCATACGAAAACAGCCTTTTGATCAGCTTAAAGTTAAGTTCTATGGATTTCCTGCTAATAACCCGTGTAGGCTGTAAAAAAACGATGTTATTATTAACAAAATCAAATTTACGTATGGTTTTATACCCTAATAAAATGGGTTTTAAGGAGCGTTCACTTTTAGCGTGTTCTGCCACTGTATGAACCGTAATCGAATCTTTCTTATTGGCAAATATGGAAGATACTTGCATAAATGCCTTTATAATATCCCGCTTGCTCATTTGATGCGTTTTGGTATCCACTGCCGTTCCAATTAAAGCGACATTTGCAGGATTATGACCGTTGATATCAATGAGGTGATTTTGTTGAATTTTATTGATATTCACATTCATCCAGGAACGACTCTCCCATGGATATACCATTTCTATTAAAGAGAAAAATTCGCCAATATGTGCGTTGTGAAAAAAGAAATCTCTTGGTCCTTTTTTTAATCCCTTCTTTTTTATTTCGACTTCTCTGTTACCACCTTCCCAATAAAAATCATGATTATTATTGATCACGGGAAGCCCTAAATATTCAGAGATTAAAACCGTCGCGAGAGCCAAAGAAACATTGCCTGGATTTGAGCAAACATTGATTAAGTAAAGCAGAGAAATATCATTATCTTCAATATATGTTCCCAACTTTTCCACCAGGACTAAAACTTCTTTCCAAAACTTTCCAATAAGAGCATTGTACTCCTTGCTCCCCCGTTCCATTCTGATTTTAAAGAAGTCCTTGTATAACGGCCAGGCATCAAAAGCCTCCATTTCTGGTATCACTTTTTTAAAGGCATCTTTTGGAATTAACTCATCTGATTCTTCCTTGATTTCTCCGGCAATAAAATAAACAGGGAGCTTTGGATATATTTTTTTAAAAGTTTTGGCGTACTTTTCAGTTTCTACTGTAATCCCATCGATGGTAAAATAAAAAGTGATAAAAGCGACTCCACCTTTTTCAAGATAAAGGTCAAATGCGTTCGCATCGCCATGAAAAGCAGGTTTTAAATTTTTTTCTTTAAACCTGTCAATAAAAAGGCCCAGGTCAAACCATGTATTTATTTTTTCCTTCTTTAATTCCTTTAATACATTACTAATTTTCCCATTCCTTTTTTCGGCCATAGTTCAATTTTTAAAATGTGAATAGCGCATTCAATTTTTCCTCAAGCACCTCATAGGAGAAGTGTTTTTTTCCCAGTTTAAAGTTATACTCTCCAATTTCCTGACATCGTTTTGGATCGTAAATGATATCTGACATTTGTTGCACTTTTTCATTTGTCAAGTTGCTGTCTTCTATCATTACGGTTTCAAACCCCTTATTGCCTATGTCTTGCATATATACAGGCTTATAGTTATTTACAAATATTGGTTTTTTAGCCAGAACACTTTCCACAAAAGCATTCCCAAAACCTTCATAAGTACTAAAATATGTACAGGCTCTTCCATGCGCATAAACATCTGATAAATCTTTATGATCTAATACTTTATGAGCCGCAAATATGATTTGACGTGATAGATTCAAGTCATGGATTTGATCTATCAATTCATTATGATATTCCTTATTTTCATCATCATTATTATTACCTGTGATGACAAGTTTTAGCTTTTTATCATTAAGCTGATCGATTAATGAAATGGCAGTTTCAATTCCTTTGCGTCTAACAATTCGAGTAACTTGTAATAAGGCTATTTCATTTTTCCTCACCCCGACATCTCTTAGAAAAAATTGATTTTCAGGAGTGGGCACACCATAAATGCGATTAAAATCCATCACATTGGGCACCAGGGTAGCTTCGATATTAAATCTGTTTTTAAAGGTTTCAACACCAAACGTATTGATGACTGCGTGTTTCACATTGGGCAGTAATAATGGAAAGTTATCATCCACATATTGGTTGATTTCAGGGTGAGCCGAAAGGTATCGCTCACCCCTTTCCCAATGAAAATCATGATCGTGGGTTACAATAGGTAAACCCGTATTTTTAATAAGCTTTTTAATAGCAATACCCATAGACAATTGACAAGGTAGTGCAGAGGCATTTTCAGAAAGTATAACATCGATTTTCTTATCATTCACCCATTGAACCAAAACCTTTTCAATCATATTGGACCAAGCCTCTACATGATCCAGTAATGGCTCCGGGTCCTTATCAGGTTCAAAAAATGCTTTCCTTTGCTCCCATTCAGCTTCGGCGGAAAAAAAAGATAATGCCGGAAAAAGATAATGATGTTCATAATCCATTTGCCAGGACTCAAATTCTCCCGACATGATAAATACCTCATGACCCAGCTTTTTAAGGATGTCTATCCACTTCTCTGTTTCGAGAGCCACACCATCAACACCTCCAATTCTACCAATAATAATACCTATTCTCATATCAATTAAATAAGGGTTCGTATGCACTAAAGATACATTTTATTGAAAAAGTCAACAGGTTTTAGAGGGCTCTATTTAATAATTTAACACTTCAAAAATTTTGGTAAGCCTTAATTGTGGTTTCTGAAATTTAGAGTGAATATATTGCTAAAATGATAACTCAAAAATTCCAATAATCGATGAAAACCATCAATCTTGAATTTCAAACATTAAAAATTTTAGAGGATTTTTCCTATATTTAAAACTCAACAACCGAGTATATGACCCCCTTTTTTCGCAAAATACGCCGGCGCCTTGCCAATAATAATCAGTTTTTTAGGTATAGCAGATATGCCATTGGTGAAATCATCCTGGTGGTGATCGGGATTTTGATCGCCCTTCAGATCAACAATTGGAATGAGGAAAGAAAGGCGAGAAAACAAGCGTGCTTTTACCTCATCGGTTTACAGGAAAGTTTACAAAGCACAAAAATCGAACTTAAAAGGGTATTGGATAAGAGCAGATTATGTTACATCGCTTCTGACACTTTAGACCGTATTTTATTCCACAAAGCCGAAATACCTTATTTAACAATGGATACCATAATAGGAGGTACTATGGGCTATACCATATACAGTCCGAATAGCGGTATGATATCTGAAATTATGAATTCTGGTGAACTTGAATTATTTACAAACAAATTGCCTCATGGGATTCAAGATTAAACAACATTGCTAAATACGAGGTTGATGTGCGCCATATTTTCATGGATTACGCCGATTTAATAATGATCTATACAGACGTATCAAACCTTGAACGCGGAAAGTCAACAATCATAGCATCCACTCGTGAAGAATTTTTTAATGACCATAAAATAATAGCGCTAAATAATGCTAAAAGCGGGGTGCAGAGACTCTTGAACGGATTATATCAAAACGAAATGGTCCTGATCGATTCATTGGAGTCGGAAATAATTAAGGAACTGGAAAAATGTAATCCATAGAAACAATCGTTAATAAATATCTTAATAACTAATAAGTGACGGGCAATCAGATAAATAAATAAATTATTATGTTGTGACATATAAAAACTGATTTAATTACTCTAACAAAAAGATCCATGAAAAAATTAATGATTATGATGTTGGCGATGGTTCCATTTGGAACGTTTGCCCAGAGTGCTCAAGATGACTATGCCAGTGTAGATAACATGTTCAAGACTTCCTATGCTTATTTAGGATATAATTCTATACATAATGAAATGACAAGCAGAGAGGATAAAAAAGTATCTATTCTTCCAACTGACGCTATAGACGAAGACATGTTCAAAGTGGACGATTTGCTGCTTGCAGATCCGGATTTTGATATTCAGGAGAATATGATATCCTATACAAAAGATCAAAAGACCGTTTTCTTTAGCGCTAAAAGAAAAATAAAATTAAAGAAAGGGAACCCTGAAAATATAAAGATCCTAAAAGTAGTCCAGCTACAATTGTTTAAGGCGAATGTACAGGAAAATGGAGAATGGGTAAACCTTGAAATGCTTCCATTTAACAGTAAAAGCCACTCTACCGGGCATCCTGCCTTGAACCAGAACGATACAAAACTTTATTTTGTTTCTGATGGACCTGAATCAACTGGAAAAACCGATATATTCGTGGTTGATTTGCTTGAAGACGGAACCTATGGTAAGCCGGAAAACCTAGGATCAGAAATTAATTCCGAAGAACGCGAAGTATTTCCTTATGTTGACGAAAGCAGCGTGCTGTATTTTGAGTCAGACATTGAGACGGGCGGTAACGAACTAAACGTTTTTGCCTCTAAGATAATTGACAACGAACCTACTACTCCCGTTAAATTGGATGTGCAGGCCAATGGGTACAAGATGGATTATGTTGTGGCTTATACTGAAGCAATGAGACTAGCCGATGAAGCCGCTAACCTGAGGGATCTTGAGATTCTTCTGGAGGCAGAAAGCTTAGCCGAAATTACTCGAATTGAAGAAGCCTTTGGGGATTCCATGACTGGTACCGCTTATGATTTTAGCGGTGATAATGTAGTTTATACGGTACAAATAGGCGCTTTCAAGGAAAATGTAAAAACCGACACCTATAATGAATCCTCCGGATTGTTTAACCAGCGTTATGATGATGGGTTCAATCGTTTTTATTCCGGAGTTTTTGAAACCTACGAAGACGCAATTGCTCATTTGGAACAAATGAAAAAAGACGGTTATGACGACGCTTTCGTTCTTGGTCTTAAAGGGAAAAACAGGTTCTTGCCTGAATAAGGCTTAAGAAATACATTTTTTGATGCTGAAT